>ENA-OPAL01000081-OPAL01000081.1-human-gut-metagenome-genome-assembly--contig:-NODE-81-length-76086-cov-54.926911_pt1 | contig 76086 bp, 60 predicted proteins | sample MGYA00241057_ERZ501430 | MGnify/ENA primary metagenome ERZ501430 (study PRJEB25962, sample SAMEA2042506) | human gut metagenome | biome: human gut; feature: human-associated habitat; material: faeces...
CGTGCTTACAGCGTATAGCTGCTTAGCACATTATTGAATTATTAACGAACTATTGATAACTAACAAACCAAACAAAAAGAACAAATATTTCCTCATAATTATACTATTTTATTATTCATCTTCAAATACTCTATTGCACTAATAATTGCATCTACCCTAGAACAAAAGATTGCATGATCATGCTTTGATTGATTTTTATATAGGTCATAAAGCCAAGCTTTTGCTTCCTCCCTGCTTACATTCTCATCAACCACACATAGATATATATACTCAATTATCTTACGAAAGCTTGTTGCATTTGAGAATGGATCATCATTCGTATAAGGTGCATTTTTCACCTCATCTTCCAAGATTTTCTTTGCTGTTTCTACACTTGAAACCATACATTAGTCTCCAAAGCCACGGCTCCAAATGGCACTCTAATAATTGAAGATTAGCATAAACACAAAAACGTGGAGCCAGTCTGCCACTCGTTCCACGTGTTGAGGCCTTCGCATTGCCCTATAAGTCGAAACGAGCAACGCTGAAAGCCCCACGCAAAAGTGAATATATAGTACACCATATTGCGCCATGCACTTTAGCACACAGCATCAATTAGGATATATATAATACACCCCTGGGACGTCCTCGTTGCTTTGTTTTTGACTTATAGTTTGAAGTTGCGAAGTTCCAACACGTCAAACACAAAGCGTTCAGTACGCCTTTATGTATATGTATCAATCCCTTAGCCTCCACCCTTAGGGCTTCCAGCATGGATATGACACCGCAAATTTATGAAATATTTTCGAAACCTCCAAACTTTTATCGAAAAAAGTGAAGAGAAAGATTGCTTTTTCGATATATTATCGTATCTTTGCACTTTGAACAGCTAAAATCAGTAGCATTATGAAAGAACCCGGCAAGAAATATAACGATGAAGACAACATGCTCGTCAACGACTTGCGTTCCATCGTCAGCAAGGCTCGCAGCAAAGCATTTGCTGCCGTCAATTATTCTCTGGTGGAAAGAAACTGGAGAATAGGACAACGTATTGTGGAAGAAGAACAGAACGGAGCATCACGTGCTGAATACGGAAAGCATGTGATAGAGGTCGCTTCGGCTGCTCTTACGAAGGAATTCGGGAAGGGATTCTCCGAGACTAACATCATGAATTTCAAGAAGTTCTACCTGAAATTCAAAGAGTTAACAATTCCTCAGACACTGTCTGAGGAATTCAAAAAGCAAAAACATCAGACACTGTCTGATGAATCTTCTTTGCTTCCCCAAAAAGGGCAGACACAGCCTGCCCAATTCGAATTACGCCTTCTTCCCTGGTCTCATTACGAACGTCTAATACGAGTAGAAGATAAGAAGGCTCGTGAATGGTATGCAAAGGAAGCGTTCAACGAAGGTTGGAGTTACCGAACCCTCAACCGCAATATCAACACCTTATATTATGAACGTCTTCTTATGTCAACGAAGAAGCAACCTGTCGTTGACGAGATGCAAGACAAGACAAAGGCTTATCAGCAAGACAAACTCGAATACATCAAATCACCAGTTGTCTTGGAATTCCTTGGATTACCAGAAGACACCTCCCTCGCTGAATCAAAATTAGAGACTGCCATCATCAATAATCTAGAGAAGTTCTTGATGGAAATGGGAAAGGGATATGCACTCGTGGCTCGTCAGCAACATATCCGAACCGAGGAAAACGACTACTACATCGATCTGGTATTTTACAATTACCTCATCAAATCATTTATTTTGGTCGATTTGAAGGTAAATCGCATCACTTACCAGGATGTAGGACAGATGGATATGTATCTTCAGATGTACGACAAGATGAAAAAAGGACCAGACGACAACCCTACAATCGGCATCATCCTTTGTACCGAAACAGATTCGGATGTGGCACGATACTCTACCCTCGCCAAAAACGACCAGATGTTCGCAGCAAAATACAAGCTTTACCTACCAGACAAGGAAGACTTGAGAAGAGAAATCGAACGACAGAAGGAACTGTATCTAATGGCTCATCCTGAAGAAAACGATAAAGAGTAATTCTTCTGGATGTATCAGAATAATTAGAAGGAACCATTACAAAAAGGTCAGGCAGTGCCTGACCTTTTCAAATCTCATTTCCGTATAACTATACATTTATCTATTAAACTATCACTTTTTCTTGCATAAAGTTTGCAATTTCCGATATTTATGCTTACCTTTGCCGTTGTTAAGAGGGAACTCATAACACATTACCAAATATCTTATCATCAAATAAGAAAGGAAATAGCAAATGGAACTGAAAGAGACTTTCCAAAAAGTGAAGGCAGCTAGCAAAACACTTGGTTTGCTAACTGATGAACAACGTAATGAAATCCTGCAGGCGGTGGCTGACGCTATCATCGCAGAAACTCCTGCGCTCCTTGCAGCGAACGCAGAAGACTTGGCGAAGATGGACAAGGCGAACCCGCTCTACGACCGATTGCAACTCACAGAGCAACGACTCCAGGATATTGCTTCGGATATGAGACACGTCAGTACACTGCCCTCACCGCTCGGAAGAGTTCTCAAAGACAAGACGCTCGAAAATGGTTTGCATCTGCAGCGAGTAGCCGTTCCATTCGGAGTTATCGGTATGATTTATGAAGCCCGTCCTAATGTGACTTACGATGTTTTCTCACTCTGTTTCAAGAGTGGAAATGCGTGCGTACTGAAAGGAGGAAAGGACGCAAACGCCTCAAACTCAGCGGGTGTCGAACTTATCCACAGGGTGTTGATAACTTTTGGTATTGATCCGAATGTTGTTACACTGCTCCCTGCTACCCATGAAGCTACCGGCGAAATGCTGAATGCCGTGGGCTATATTGACCTCTGTATTCCTCGTGGAGGAAAGAAGCTCATCAACTTCGTCCGTGATACTGCCAAAGTTCCGGTTATCGAAACCGGAGCCGGTGTGGTACATTGTTACTTCGACAAGGATGGCGACCTGGAGATGGGCAAGCGCATCATCACCAATGCCAAGTGCCGAAGAGTGAGCGTATGCAATGCGCTCGACTGTCTGCTGATTCACGAAAGCAGATTAAGCGACCTCCCTGCCCTCTGTGAAGGACTCGCCGAGAAGCAAACCAAGATTCATGCAGATGCCAAGGCTTACGAAGTCTTAAAGGGACACTATCCAGACACCTTATTATATAAGGCAGAGGAAAGCGATGCAAAGATGAAAGAGGCTGATGCCAACGTGAAGAGTATCTGGAACACCGAATGGCTCAGCATGCAGATGGGAATCAAGGCCGTGGTTTCAGAAGATGAAGCACTCGACCATATCGCCACTTACGGAAGCGGACACAGCGAGAGCATTGTTTCCAACAATGAAACTGCCCAGAAGAAGTTCCAGGCGATGGTAGATGCAGCCTGCGTTTATGTGAATGCTCCAACCAGTTTCACCGATGGCGCACAGTTCGGATTGGGCGCAGAAATTGGCATCAGTACCCAAAAGCTTGGAGCACGCGGACCAATGGCGCTAGAAGAAATTACCACCTACAAGTGGCTGATTACAGGAAATGGACAAACAAGGAAGTGAAGAGTGAAGAATTCAATAGCTTTATATTAGAAATAACAAATAAAAAACGAAATAACAATGAAGACATTCTTTAATGTTGAAGACCTTGGCGACCTGAAAGCAGCGCTCGCCGAGGCACAGGAAGTGAAAGCAAACCGTTTCGGTTATCAGGAGTTAGGCAAGAACAAAACCTTGCTGATGATATTCTTCAATAACAGTCTCCGTACCCGACTGAGTACACAGAAGGCTGCGATGAACCTGGGCATGAATGTTATCGTACTCGACGTGAACGCAGGTGCATGGAAACTGGAGACAGAGCGTGGCGTTATCATGGATGGCGACAAGAGCGAGCACCTGCTGGAGGCTATCCCTGTGATGGGTAGCTTCTGCGACCTTATCGGTGTTCGTAGCTTTGCCGGTTTGAAAGACCGAGAGTATGATTATGCCGAAACCATTGTAAACCAGTTTGTAAAGTACAGCGGCCGCCCAGTCTTCGCTATGGAGACAGCTACCGTTCACCCTCTCCAGGCATTCGCCGACCTCATCACCATTGAGGAGCATAAGAAGGTGGCTCGTCCTAAGGTAGTCCTGACCTGGGCTCCTCATTGCCGTGCCTTACCTCAAGCTGTACCAAACTCATTCGCCCAGTGGATGAATGCAGCCGATGTAGATTTCGTGGTTACTCACCCTGAGGGATACGAACTCGATCCTAAGTTCGTAGGCAATGCCAAGGTAGAGTACGACCAGAAAAAGGCGCTGGAAGGTGCAGACTTCGTTTATGCCAAGAACTGGAGCTGTCCGGGCGTGAAAGACCCAGCACAGTATGGCGAAATCCTGAGCAAGGATATGAGCTGGACCATCGACGAGGAGCACATGAGCTGGACCAACGATGGTTGCTTCATGCACTGTCTGCCAGTTCGCCGTGGCTTGATTGTAACCGATGATGTCATTGAAAGCAAGAACAGCCTGGTGATTCCAGAGGCAGCCAACCGTGAGATTTCAGCCGAGGTTGTCATCAAGCGCATGCTCGAATCACTCTAAAGCAGGAAATAAGAAAAAGATAGGGGGGGGGAAGTAAAGGAAAACAAGCCTTTATTTCCCTCGTTTCCGTTCTATCCAGCCTGTTCCTATCCCCATATCTCGGTATTTTTATCTTTTCATCCTGTCTATATTCTTATATCTCAGATATTATCCGTACCTTTGCTGCCGAAAAAAAAAGAAAAACAAGATGGACAAATACATAATACTTTCACCAGAAGCTAAGGGTTCATTCAATGATCGCCTTAACTTTCTGTATCTAAAACTAGGTAACTTTCTCGATACTGAGAAACTGGAAAACCGTACCTTGCAATATTGTAAGGTATTCCTCAGCGACGCCCAGAACCAGATAAAAGAGTTAGAAGAATCTCTCCTTTATCAGGAGTTTCTGAAAGGTGCAAACCTCACTATCGTGGAACAGACTCCACTGAATGGCAGCAAGGTGAGTCTGCTGATCAAGACAACGGACTCCCAGACTCCCATTCTCTTCCACAGTCTTCGCCTTACAGAGGAGGAGGCTAAGGGAAAGGATTCGTACGAACAGACCCGTCTTCTCTTCAATAAATACCTGAAGACTATCGAAGGTACGGATATGACAATGGAACGCAACCTGATTCGCACCTGGATATACGTCACCAACATCGATGTAAACTATCAAGGCGTAGTAGAAGCCCGTAATGACATCTTCGATAAAGAGGGATTGACAGCCGACACCCACTACATCGCCAGCACAGGTATCGGTGGCGCCACTCCGGTACGCCATGCAGCTGTAGCCATCGACTTCCTCACCATCCCCCATATCAAGGAAGAGGACAAGAAGTATCTTCAGGCACTCGAACATCTGAATTCTGCCCATGAATATGGAGTAGCCTTCGAACGAGGAACCCGGCTTACGCTACCTACCCATACTCTCCATCCAGAAGGAAGCCAGCAGTTCAAGCAACAATACTTCATCTCCGGTACAGCCAGTATCGACAAGCATGGAGATGTGGTCTATGAAGGAGACATCGTGCGCCAGACCGGCAGACTGCTTGAGAACATCGGCGCCCTGCTGAAAGATGGCGATGCCACGATGAATGATATCCAATACTTCATCATCTATCTGCGCGACATCTCCGACTATCATACGGTTGACAGACTGATGCAGCAGTTTTATCCACAAATCCCCCGCATCATCGTGGAGGCAAAAGTATGCCGCCCCGGCTGGTTGATAGAAATGGAATGCATTGCAGAGAAGGAATTATGTTCTACAGAATAAGGAATTATAAAGATTCCGTTATCTAACCTTTGTCGGAATCCTCTTATCACTCATGATTTCATTTCCTGCCGCACGGGCATCCAGCTCTACTGGCTTGGATGTGAAATCAGGGGTATTATAGGAATCCAGCAACTCATCGTAGTACTTCTTCGGATTGCGCTGTGGCAAGAGGAACGGCTTGCTTACATTGCCCTTGTCATCAATGCAGGCAAGATAAAGACGGGTATAGAGACCGTCACCGCGACGGGATGTAAAGACAAACCAATGGGAATCCTTGCTCCAGTTGTGCCAGCTATCTGCATTCCTGCTATTGGCAGCCGTCATTGGTCGCGCCTGTTCCGTCTTCAAATCCAGCAACCAATTATCCGCTTCCTTATGCCAGATAGGGAAACAGCCATAATCACTCATCGTAAACATGATGTACCTGCCATCATACGAAGGACGGGGATGGGTAGCACTCTTGCCCAATTCGCGGGCATTGAAGATGGTATCCACCTGGTTGCCAAACTTACCCGTAGCCGCATCGAAACCAATCTTGCAGATATTATACTTGATATTCTTATACCCGCTTGGGATAGGCTCTGCTGTAGAAGAGCAGAAATAGAGCGTCTTGCCATCTGGTGAGAATACCGGATAAGTCTCGTAATGGTCTTTCGTCATCAGGAGCGAATCCAATATCAACTCATGGGGTGATGGCTGATAAACGAAGACATCCGATGCCTGGTCGAAAACTTCAATTCGCTCATCCTTCACGGCATGGAAACTCTGATGGGTGGTATTGGTACTGTAGGCGCAATACTTGCCCGACGGATGCCAGTAAGGATAAACCATCGAACCCTTCAGGGAATCATTCTTCGCCTTCAGCCACTCCCGCTTACCGTTCTGAGAAACCAAGGTAGCACCATGGTCACCACGCACATGGAAGGTAAACTGGTCAGGATTGGTTCTGTTTGCCGTATGACAATTGAGACAGGCACCCGGTGCTGCGGTATTCTCTAGAATTGCCGTTTCCTCAAAGTTACTCAAGTTGCGCTGATAGATGCCCAATTTGCCATACACCTCATAACCAGGAGCGATGCGACGATAAGTCACCCCCCAGTCATCAAGAGCGTATGGACTGACATGGATATCGAAGTCCTTATACTGCGTCCAGTTACCCTTCTTTTCCACATAAACAGTAACTTTCAAATCTCCACCCCTATTTTGAGCAAGCAGATGATGCCATTCATCGATATCGAAATTTGCGTAGTCGCCTTCACTTTGAAGTTCACCTATCTTTGATCCTTCTACCACTACATTAACAGATTCCGCATCTATATCCTCCACATTGAAGTTGAGAGGAGCAATCGTTGCGGGCACAGTAACTCCAATATAATCAGGATAAATCTTTGGAAGTTGATTTGCTTGGATGGGATTGGTGGGCACAAGAATTCCCGGTTTGGACATACAAGAGCCAAGTCCCAACATGCCCCCCATGAGCAATAATCCCATAAAATATTGTCTGATATTCATCATTAATCTATATTATAATCATGCCAAAAGTCCAATCAGCAAGAATGCCAACTTAACATTTAACACTTAACATTTAACATTATCAATTAACCTCTTTCATTCCCTCCTTCTTTCCGGCAGCCTCATCAGCTCCTTGCACCATCACATAGTGCCAGGCATTGGATACATACGGCTGCTGACCAAGTTGAGGATCCTTCGGATTCTGCATATAGAGCTGGATGAAGTTGAGCGTATTGTTCACGTTCTGTGCATCCACACTATACGGAATTGTACGCGGATCGCTATGCGTCTTCATCCAGTTGCCGATGAGAATCTCCTGGAAGGTACGTGGAATATGGTCGTAACCCACGAATCTGCCCAGCGGATAATACTGCATGAACTTCTCCATATCGCGCTGCAGGAGTTCGTAGCACATCAGATATTCGTATGCCATCTTGTTATGGTTATCATTCAGGAAGAGCAAACCCAGCATCTGGTCCATCTCCCGGTCGCTGAAGAGGAAGTCCTGCTTTTTCTCACGATACTTGCGCAGCTTGCCATAGATAGGATGTCGGTTGATAGCCTTCTCATTACCTAGCAGCGCCATCGTCTGATTCGCCCAGTTACTATAGAAGAGCGTTTTCTGCAGTCGGCGGAGCAGCTTGGCTGCTACCTTATAATTACCGTTGATGATATCGCACTCTATAATCCTGCGGGTCAATCGGGCACTCTTGCGATAATTAGGTATCGCTTCCTGCGCCTCGAACATATATCTTTCGGCATCATTCACCATACCCAGGCGGAAAAAGATTTCTGCAGTAGATACTGGCGAAATCATATCGCGGGTAAAGGTAGGGAACAAGCCCTCGCCTCCATTCTGATAGAACTCGAAAAGGCGGTCGGCAAGCATACCCTTCTGGCTCAAGGCAAGATTCACACACGAAACACTGAGCGGTGTGGTTGCCGGTTTCTTCTCTGCCTTCTCTATAATCTTATCCCACTGTTCGGTGCGAACCAGAAAATCATAATCTATCAGTTCGTAGGTCATTTCATCAAAAGATGCCTTGATACCAAACCATGAAGCCACAATCACCAATACATAGCTCAACACTATGACCACTTTGGATTGCTGCAACTTCTGCAAGGATTTCTGGCGGCACGGAATCATCCCCAGGAAAGGAATCACTACAGCCCATACCATCACAACAAAAGGCAACGGAGATATGGCACCCGGATAGCGATAATAATTAAGTCCGGCAAAGATGCGATACAAAGGATATTGCAAAGTCTGCGTGGTCAGCAGGATCCAGGCTATGGTAAGCACAAGGATGCAGACTGAATAGCCTATTCCGGAAAAAACATTTCCCTTCTGCTTGGCTTTCTTCAGCGTATCACCTATCATCAGGGCGGCATAAAGGAATACCACCGGTCCCAGGAACCAATAAACCAATGCCGTGCTAACCAGTTCGAACACCACCTTTACTAACCGGTTGTGGAATCGGTTATGAATCCATCCTATTACTAAGGCTCCGAAAAGTGCAACGACAAAAGAGAGCAACACATTCTGGTCGCCCATGGCACACCATAAGGCGATACTTGGAAGGAAACTCAGGAGATAACCCGGGAAATCATGCCTTGCTCCATATTGTTTCATCAGTCCCCATACGGCAGCCTGTATGCCCATCAAGAGCAAAGCAATGATGGCACCGCCCAATACAGGCATATAATAGAACTGTACCAGAAACTCACTGATATAGTCAGCCAATCCTCCCGGCAGTACAATGCGCTCCAGGAAATAGCCGGTATCAAAGAGAAACATCTGATACTGTTCCTGAAAGCAGAGTCCGCCTACGAATGGCACTGCCCAAAATATCACGACCGCCACACCGAAGAGCAGCGACAGCAGCGGTTTCCAAGTTTTTATCATCAAATTCTTCATTAGATTATATTTTAAATTCATGTTCTTTCCACAACGTCCGTGGACGATTTAGGACATTCCTTATACCCGTACAAAGTTACAATAAAATATTGTAACTTCCAAACAAAAACATACAATTCAACAAGATAGTACAGAAGAAAAGCAAGAAAAGTCAAATCCTGCTAACATAATGCTACGAAAAGCCCCGACTGCTGGACGGCAGTCGGGGCTTAGCCTTATCGATATGATAATTATTGCGATTACCAAACTTACTCATTTACTAAAGACTTTCAAGCCATCTTTGACCAGCTTTCGTCTTAGACCAAATAACTAACCCTGCGCCAATAGCACTAGCCAAGGCAAATATAATTGTCAACATTTCCATATCTATATTATTTAAGTTTCACTTTAAGAATTTCGTTACCAAAATAAGCAAATAGTACCGTTGCCGTGATACCAAAACTAATGCACAGATAATTAAAAATCCCCATCTCATCTCCCGTAAACAATGGAGACAAGCCGCCAACAACGACACCGCTGCACATCAACTTGGATAAATCAAAGAAATAACCAGCTAACATTTCTCTTCTCTTCTGTTTACGCTCTGAAATCTTATTTTTAGATAAATTTTCATCCATTCCCTATATTCTAAAATTTGCTGCAAATGTACGATAAATAATTGTAACCTCCAAATATTTTTGCAATTATTTCGCTTGATACAACACAAAAGTATCAACTATGAAACGGCAGTCAGGACTTAGCCTTATTCCGCCAAAAGCTCTTCACTCTTTACCCACTCTTCACCTCTCAGAATGCCGATAAACACAGGAGATTCCGAGAGGTGAAGAGTGGGAGAAGAGTGAAGAGTATTTCTTCGTAAGCCTTGTATAAAAACGAAACAAAGGCATTTGGGATAGCTGTTCTAGGCAAACAACCCACTAGCAGCTAAAGCGCCAGTAGACTGTCTGCGGTTTGCCAGTTAACTGTCTGTATTAAACAGCCTTCTTTTTACCAATTCACAGCAGGTTTAAACAAACAAATAAGAGTAGCATTCAGCAAATCAAAAAAAGAAAAGCCCCGACTGTATCACTACAGCCGAGGCCTAACCTTATTTATATTATAATCACAACGATTATTTCACATACCTATTTTGCTTTTTTCTTGAAGACATAGAACCATGCAGTACCATTCTCAGGTAATTCTGCTGCAGTCAATACCAACTTATCATCGCTGGCTACTAATACATAATACTTCTGGAATACAGCATTGCCACCATTCACGTTTACACCCATAGGGATAACGAAGTTGTCATTGGTTGCAGTTGGGAATGAGATAGTACCCTTATCCCAGGTTGGGTCCTTGTGCTCCAATACACTTACAGAGATAGGAAGCTTGACGCCATCAGAACCGATTGCCTGCTTGTTAGTGATGTCGATAGTGAACCATGCACCGCTACCGTTACGGGCTACGCCACCAACCTTCTGACCAGCCTGACCATCAATATCAGCACCATAGTTTACAGCCCACCACTGAGGCTTGTTGCCACTACCGAAAGGACCATTGCCCCATACAGCACCGGCAGCTTCGTTCCATTCCCAGGTAGTAGTTCCATCACCATCTTCGCCACCAGCGAGATACTCAAGAAGTTCTGGCTTGGTAGTTAAAGCCTCAACAGCGAAAGAACCAGCATTGTAAGTCTCCTGAGTGCCATCAGCCTTGGTATAAGTCAAGGTAATATTAAACTTACCTTCCTCTACAACCATCAGCTGATCACCATTCAGAGAAGTTGTACCAGCAGCCTCATCGGCACCTTCCTTAGTAATAGCCCAGTCAGAAAGCACGCCGTTACCATTCTCAACAGTGAAGACATTACCCTTTTTGCCTTCCTTGACCTCCTGAATAACCTTTACCTTGTCTGCATCAAAAGCAGTACCGAATTGTACAGGCTGGCCATCGAACTCACCTACAGTAGAAGTATAATTACCCTCAGAACCAGTTACGCAGAGACGCTTCTGAAGTTCTGCAGAGAGATAAGTAATCTCATCCACGTTCACCGTGAAGTCCTTGGTAAAGTCAACAGCCACATTCTTGCAGTGCATAGTAATGGTGTTGGCACCTAACTTGGTAACATAGATGGTATCGTATGCCTTGGAAGAGGTTACCTTACCTTCTGCCAACTGGTCTACCGACCACTGGCTTGTGATAGGAGAATGATTCTCGATGATGATACGGTTGCTATTCTTACCATTCACCTGAACAGGTGTTACCTTCGCATCAACGCTCTCTGCTGTTACATTCTCAGAGAAACCTGTGCTACCAGAATCGGTAGAAGGATCACAAGAAGTATAAAGCAATGTCAGCATAGACAAAGCAAAAAATATCTTTTTCATATACTTATTCATTTAAAAGATTAAAGAATTGATTACTTCCAGCCCTGATATTCAGAATCAGCACCAGTCCACCCTTCATTCTGCTTTACGGTACCCAAAGCTACCTGAGTCTCAGGCATCTTCTGGAAACCGGCTGTAGCATTGTAACGGGCAGTATAACCTCCATTGTGTGGAGTATTCGTATCAGGCTGTCCGCAATAATAGATAGCAACGCCATTCTGCTTCTCAAGAGCAGCAGCGGCAATATGCCAACGACGAAGGTCGTTCCAGCGGGTACCCTCGCAAGCCAACTCCCAACGGCGCTCGTTTCTCAAAGCTTCCTCTGAATAAGCACCAATCGGGTTCAAACCTGCACGCTTACGCACCTCATTGATACCAGCCACATCCTTCTTCAACTCACTCTGCATCAACAAGACATCTGCGAAACGGATGAGTACCAGATCGTGGATATTATTCAACTGCATATTCTCCTTTCCCGAAGTATCCCAGTTGCCTGGGTACATCACATTCTCGAAAGTACAAGAATAGCCATCCTCCAACTGATCATTCTTACAGGTAACAGGAGCCCACTTCTTGGCATAAAAATCAGTTTCCTGAACAAAGTCTGCCCAACCACCTTTCTTATATGTCTCTACTTTAGACCAGTCCTGGATAGAAGCATCACGGCGTACATCATTAGGCTCGGCAGCAGCCCAATCCTTTACCAGATTTGGAGCTACAGGACCAGCACCCCAACCCTGACCGAATGGGAAGGTGTTGCCATAAGCCTGACCGCCACGAACACCAAAGTGAAGTGCATAGCCATTGGCATAACCAATCGTTGTACTCCAGGAAGCGAACTTATTGAACTTGATAGAGAACAAAGTCTCTGGGTTCTGAGAAGCATCATCCTCAACCCACTTGAAGCCCTGCCCCTTGGTATAATCATAATCCTCTACAGTACATCTGTTAGTATAAGCCCAGAGATTCTGATACTTATCCACCAACTTGCGACCAGAGTTAGCCACACAGTCATCGATGGCTGTAATGACATCATCCTTAGACAGGGAAGTTCCATCAGGAAGCTCCACAGAAGTCAGAGGATTATAAGTAGTGCTGGTCAGATCAGCCAATGTAGGACCATTGCCAAAGAAGCCTGAATAGAACAACCAAGCACGACCCAGCAAAGCCTCAGCAGCATACTTATCAATATGTCCATCTGTGCTCTTTGTAGCAGGCAAGAGATTGACTGCATCACGAAGATCCATCAGAATCTGCTTCCAAGGGTCTTCAATATTACCTTGGGTGATAGCCTCAGAACCTGGATGCAAGCGCATTGGCACATTTCCGTACATAGAAGCCAACTCATAATAATAGAAAGCACGCAGGAACTTAGCCTGACCCATCAATGAGTTCTTGGTATCCTCATTCATGGAAGTATTAGGAAGTGCATCAATCAAGGTATTGGCACGGTTGATACCCTTGTAACGAGCCTCATAGAACACGTTGGTCATATCGGCATTGTAGTTACAGAGCAAATCATCTGCCTGCATCAACTTATCGTTGACACCACCACCACCGAGCATATCATCACTAGCCAACTGGGCATAGTAAAGGAAACTCATCTGAGGGTCTGCACAAACCTGGTTCAAATTCTGGTAAACACCAGCCAATACAGCCTCACCATCCTCCTTGGAAACAGGGAAGGTACTGGTAGATAACTCGCCAACATTCTGCACATCATTGATGTCGCAGGACGCCAAGCTAAGTACCGCCATGGCTGAAGCCAATAATATATTTAACTTTTTCATTGTGAATTCAATTTTAGATTAGAACTTTACATTTACACCAACCATATAGGTACGAGGCTGAGGATAGTTACCTACATCAACACCTGTTACCCATGAGTCTGAGCCGATAGCTGTACCATTCTCTGGATCCATACCCTTATAACCGGTAATGGTAAAGAGATTCTGGGCTGCGAAATAGAGACGGAGCTGCTGGAATGGGCTGCTCTTCCAAATCTTAGTGAAATCGTAACCCACGGTCAGATTCTGAAGACGGAAGTAGCTGGCATTCTCAATGTAAATATCAGAAATGGTCTGCCAGTTTGGACCTGCATTCATGTGGGCGAGCAATGGATACTTGTTGGAAGTTCCCTCACCATGCCAGTAGTCATACACCTCTGTAGTGAAGTTCTCGAACTCACCATCGGTGAACTTACGGAATGAACGAGCCACCTGCTGACCGAATGCTCCAAAACCTGTAACAGAAAGGTCGAAGCCTTTGTAAGATGCACCGAGAGTGATACCCATGGTTACATCTGGATGTGGATCGCCAAGCTCTGTCTTATCGTCATCATTGATAACACCATCGCCATTTACATCCACAAACTTCAAGTCACCTGGTTTGATACTGGTACCCTGCTTAGAGTTTGCGGCATTGCCCTTGCAGTTCTTGTCAAGGTAAGCCTGAACGTCTGCCTCATTCTGCATCACACCTTCTGTCTTGTAGCCCCAGAAGTAACCGATAGGATGACCTTCCTCGAAACGAGCCATATAACCGGTATTCTGAGCCAAGAGGTCCTTACCGCCATTGTTGTATGTCTGGTTAGACTTCACCTCTGTAACCTCATTGTGATTGTAAGCCATGTTCCAACCTACGTTGTACTGGAAGTCCTTGCCAATCTTGTCATTCCAAGTGAGAGAAAGCTCAATACCCTTGTTCTCTACAGTACCGGCATTCTTCATCTGGGTAGAGAAACCGGTTGTTGGATCTACAGGAACTGCAACCAGCAAGTCCTTGGTCTTCTTGTTATACCAATCCAAGGTGAAGCCCAGACGTCCACTCAGGAAGCGAGCATCCAAACCGATGTTCAACTGCTCAGAAGTCTCCCAAGTCAAATCCTCATTAGGCAGACGGGAAGGAGCTGCACCTGAAATATACTGGTCAGGATTACCATTGAAGGTATAATAGCTACTTGTATCGTATGCGAAAGCACCCTGCCACTGGAAGTTGTTAATGGTCTGTGCATTACCATTCTGTCCCCAACCAGCACGAAGCTTCAGGAAGTCGAGCCATGAAACAGTCTTTGCCATGAACTTCTCGTTAGAGATAACCCAACCAGCAGATACAGATGGGAAATAACCCCAACGCTCACCTGGAGCGAATTTAGAGTTACCATCGGCACGCATGATGGCAGAAAGCATGTACTTCTCATCGAAGTTGTAGTTTACTCGGCCAAAGTAAGACATACTACGGGTATCGTCACAAGGAGTACCTGTAACAGATGCAGCATTGTTATTCTTCATATAGCTCATGTAAGCATGAGTCATATCACCGAACACCGAATTAGAAGAAGTAGCATTCAAAGAGAAGCCGAAGTCTGGACGACTCTCGCTATACTCTGTACCTACCAGAACATCAAAGTTATGCTTCTTCTGCAGATCAAACTTATAGCTCAAAGTGTTGGTTGTACTCCATCCCCAGCTTGTGCTCATATTATTTGTAGCCTTATCCTCTGTGCGGTAGTAATCGGCATTGGTTCTGTTGGCATCAAATACAGGGAGGAATGCACGCCAGGTAGATGTTCCCTGATAATAGTTCAACTGTCCACGGTAAACCAGATTTTTGATTGGCTGGATTTCCAAATAACCTGTAGCATGCAGATTCTGGTTGATGCTCTTGTTGTGACCAGACTGCTGGTTCAACATTTTATAGACTGGGTTTACAGAATAAGAGTTATAATTATCAACCCAGTTCTTCAAATCCTCAGCCTTGGTATAGCTGCCGTCGGCATTATACATAGGAATAGCAGGGTTAGCACGGAGCATGTTAGAAAGCTCATTGCTATACTGGTTACCAATCTGGATACCCTGATTCTGCTTGTGCTGATAGTAGATATTCTCACCAATCTTCACTACATCCATACCCTTTTCGTTGCGATAGATGACATGCTCTGAATTGATACGGAAGGTGAAACGGCGGTAGTCAGACTTAACAACATTGCCAAACACACCATCCTGATACTGATAACCAGCACCCATTGAGAAGGTAGAACGATCAGAACCCCCCGTTACGTTCAAAGCATGGCTAGTGGTAACGGCATTCTTGTTGCGGATTGCCTCTACCCAGTTGGTTCCTTCGTTAGAACCATCCATATAAGAGTTGTAGAGGTCTTCGCCCATAAAGCTCTTCCAATCGTAGCCACTTTCACCACTATTGAAACGCACCTGATCCATTACCTCCATATACTGCTTGGCTGTCAGCATCTTTGGCATGCGATATACGTTAGCCCAACCTACGTTACCATCGTAAGATACCTGAATCTTACCCTGCTTACCCTGCTTGGTAGTTACAAGGATAACACCATTGGCAGCGGCAGAACCATAGATGGCACAAGATGCGGCATCCTTCAAGACGTCGATACGTTCGATGTCGGCAGGGTTCAAGTTGTTGATATCACCTGCTACACCATCAATAATATAAAGAGGAGCTGTGTTGCCGTTGGTACCGGCACCACGGATAGAAATCTTAAAGCCATCACCAGGCTGACCGGAAGCCGCCTGAATGTTAACACCAGGAGTCTGGCTCTGCAAGGCGCCCAACACCTGTGTGGTATTCATCTTCTGAATATCATCACCCTTTACCTCAATAGTAGAACCGGTAACGAGCTTTTTCTTCTGAACACCATAACCTACAACAACGACCTCATCAAGAGTCTTGTCATCGGTCTTCATGGTGACTGAAATGTTAGACTGGTTACCCACAGCAATTTCCTGTTTCTGGTAACCGATATAGGTAATTACAATAGTAGCGCCCGGCTTTACGTTCAAGGTAAAGTTACCATCAAGATCTGTAACGGTACCATTACCAGGGTTGCCCTTTTCTACTACACTTGCACCGATAATAGGACCTTCTGCGTCGCTTACATTACCAGTAACTTTCTTAGCTTGCTGAACTGCATCTACAGTTTGATATGGGGGGGTCGCCAATGCTTCAGTTGTATAACTCAAGCCTAATGATGCTAACGCTCCCACAAGCAGCATTGATTTTTTTAAGTCCAAATTCATACTTTAGTACTTTCTAGGTTGAATAGAATTAAACGTTTGTTGACTCAGACTATCATAATAGTCATTCTTTTAGTTCCCGACATATCTATCAGATACGAAGGAAACAAACAGGTTAAGTTGAATTCATCTTCATAATGGTTATTGTTTACGTTTATATTGTTTATTGTTGTTTCATTTCATCATCAATCTGAAGTCATTTCTAGTGGAACTATAAGTGACAAACAGATTTACGATTGCAAAGTTACATTTCTTTTACGAAAAAAGCCGATACTATTTTGCTAATTTGAAGTATTATTTTGATTTTAGTTATTTTTTTTTATAAATCCCGATAAACACTAAAGATTTATTAAAATTCTGTGTTTTCCTTACACTTATTATATATGTATGTTTTGTTAACTCGGAGCAAAAAAGTATTACCTTGCCGCTATTGAGCAGCAAGGTAATTACGTACAGGATTGGCATACATCTCGAGAATTCTCTCTCTCAAGTAAGCTTCATCCTTATTTGGAAGGTCAATTTTCGCAAGCTGACCAGCCATATATTTTTCAAATTTTGCCTTATCTTCTGCAGTATATTCTGCCTGATGAGCAGTTGAGTTTTCAAGCAAATCAAGAGCCACATAGTTGCCCGGATAGAGGCGGTAGTTCTTGAATATCTGCTCATCCATGTAGGCGGCTACCTTATTATATATATCCTGCTTAGGCATATCAGGATCAAGACTGTCCAGATAATCATCAAGACATGGAGCTGCATGATAATGCACATGACCCTTATAACCGAAGATACCGGTCTGCATGCTTACCAGGTCATCCATAGGTCCCTTCTTCCAATCGGCATTATCGCGCTTCTGCTGGAACTCCTTTGCCTTCAGGAAATCGCATGGATCATATTCGTAACTGATAGAGAGCGGTACGAGATGAAGCTGTTTCAGGCGGTCGATAATGCTGCCCTCACCGCCCATCGACATCATCTGCAGAATACTCTTCTGGGTGCGGTCATTACTGTCCTTGGCCCTACCCTCGCGCTGGGCTATCCAGATATTCTCGTTCTTCTCCTTGATGGCGAAATGCATATAGTCGGAAAGACGCTTGCTCGACATCAGCATCTGTCGCATGCTCAGGGCACGCTCTACGATAAACGCCTTGTTGACACGTACCAAGTCCTTGACCCAAGGAAGAGAAAGGAGATTATCACCGATGGCAATCTCACAGGTGGTCTTAAAACCGTTATCGATAAGAAGGACATCGAGGATGGCTGAATCGAGCACGATATCACGGTGATTACTGATGAAAGTATAATTACGGGTATTATCGAGCGATGTGCAATCCATCTCGCAGCCTGTTGCTGCCTTCTTCAGAATGCCATGAACAAAATCGTAAGCAAAAGCCAACTGGAAATCCAGATTGGTCTTACATGCCTTCAACTTCTGGGCAATCATTTCGAAAGGTACTTGTGGATAGAGATAGGCAAGCACTTGTTTAAACTGATCGTTTGAAAGCAAACGGTCGAATACCTCTGGGAGATCTTCAGGCTCCCAAGGACGGATGGTATCAAATTCTTGAGGGATATTCATAATATATACCTATTAATATATATATATGGCTCTGCGAAAAAATCGCAGAACCATATATGAGTTTGTTATTCTAGAACTGATTCTCCACAATTTCGCTGAGCACATCCTTGATATCAAGACCTGCTGCACGAACCTGCTGAGGAATGAAACTGGTAACGGTCATACCTGGAGTGGTATTGATCTCCAGCATGTTCACCTTGTCTTTACCATCCTTATCCTTAGAGATGATATAGTCGATACGGATGATACCGTTGGCATGAAGAATGTCGTAGATGCGGGATGTGGTCTTGGCAACCTCTTCTGCAGTCTCTGGAGAGAGACGGGCTGGAGTGATTTCCTGTACCTGACCGTTATACTTGGCATCGTAATCGAAGAACTCGTTGGTGGTAACCACCTCTGTAGCCGGCAGTACAACAGTCTTCTCGGCTGTCTTGTAGATGCCCTGTGAAATCTCTGTACCATCAAGGAAGCCCTCGATCATTACCTCATTGCTCTCCATGAAAGCCACACGGAGGGCTGGAGCCAGCTGGTCAGCATTCTTCACCTTGCTCACACCAAAGCTACTGCCGTCAGCAGCAGGCTTTACGAAACAAGGCATACCGATACGCTTGGCAATCTCTTCTTCATCATAAGCTTCACCGCGACGGAGCAAGATACTGTCTGCTACGTTTATACCGAAACCGCGCAGATAATTATTGAGCACATACTTATCAAAAGTCATTGCCTCTACCAGAACACCGCTTGTAGAGTATGGCAGATGGATAAGGTCGAAGTAGCCCTGCATCACACCGTTCTCACCAGGCTGTCCGTGGATGGTGATATAAGCATAATCGAAATAGACATGCTTGCCGTTCATAACGAAAGAAAAATCGTTCTTGTCAATCTCGATAGTCTCACCATTATCCAAAGCGACATGCCAGTCGGTGCCCTTCACATCGACGAGATAAATATTGTAGCGCTCTTTATCAAAGAAAGAGTACAAACCCTGTCCTGAGCGCAATGATACGTCGTGCTCAGAAGAATCACCACCACATACGATGGCTATCGTTCTCTTGCTATTTTCCATAATTACTAAATATTTTTGAATGTATCTTGTGTGGTGCCAGCGATGAAGCCGCGCCACTTTTCTATTAATTGTCTAAAATCTTCCGGCCACTCACTGTCAAAATCCATCTGCTGCTTGGTTGTAGGATGCACGAAGCCGAGTGTCTTGGCATGGAGAGCCTGACGCGGACAGAGTTTGAAGCAGTTTTGGATAAATGCCTTGTAGCTGCTACTGCGCTGACCTCTCAGAATCTCTGTTCCGCCATACGTTTCGTCCATAAAGAGCGGATGACCGATATGCTTCATGTGAGCACGAATCTGATGGGTACGGCCTGTTTCAAGCACACACTGCACCAAGGTGGTATAACCGAAACGCTCCAACACCTTGTAATGCGTAACCGCCGTCTTGCCTATTCCGCTGTCCGGATCGAAGACCTTCATACGGAGGCGGTTCTTCGGATCACGGCCGATATTGCCTTCTATGCGACCTTCATCTTCTACAATATTGCCCCAAACGAGCGCATTGTAACTGCGATGGGTAGTCTTGTTGAAGAACTGCTTACCCAGTGCGGTCTTTGCCGTAGGAGTTTTTGCCACAACGAGCAGTCCGCTGGTATCTTTATCGATGCGATGCACCAAGCCCACTTCCGGATCATTGGCATCAAACTCAGGCATATCCCTTAAATGCCAGGCTACCGCCTGAATCAAGGTTCCATGAAAGTTGCCCGCACCCGGATGCACCACCATACCTGCTTCCTTGTTGACCACCATCAGCTGATCGTCTTCATAAACCACATTGATAGCGATTTCTTCAGGTTTGATACTCGTTTCATGACGAGGACGGTCGAGCATCAGAGTAACCAGATCATTAGGGCGCACCTTATAGTTGCTCTTTACCGGTTTACCATTGACATGGATGAATCCGGCATCAGCAGCCTGCTGAATGCGGTTACGGCTCTGATAGGCCATCTTATCAGCCAGGTACTTATCGATACGCACCGGATCCTGGTTGGCATCCACCTGAACCTTCCAGTGCTCATAGAGTTCATCTCCTCCTTCACCAGAAGCAGCGGTTTCTTCCTCCATTTGGAGTTCATCATCCAGTTCGTCCATATCTCCTGCATCATCAAACCCGAAGTCATCCTCTACAGGAGCATATACCTTATTATATATATAATCTAAAAATATCATTCGTATTACTATTGAATTCTTCACTCTTCACTTTTCATTTCTCCTACTCCACCACTTCCTTCTGGTGGTGTTCATGCGAAGGAGCAGGCTCTGTGGCTTCCGTACCAGGAACCACCTCGAAGTTGTCTTCATGAGTTTCTCCGCTCATGTCACCTTCGCCTTCCATCACATCTTCTTCGCCGTGATAAACCGGATCTACCACATCGATAGAATCATCAACGCTCCGTTTACCATTACCAACCTGTATGACAAGCACATTATCGATAGAAACCTTATCACCAGCTACAACATGCTTACCCTTAACGAGGATACCATAAACCCAATCCTCTTCGCCAGGAATATATTCAGGTGTACCCAGTTTGAATCCCATAGCAGTAAGTTTAGCCATTGCCTCTCGCAACGAACTGTTGTCAATGACATCAGGAATGGTGATACGTGGAGAATGATCAGAATTGATGGTAACATAGATAACATGTCCCGACTTTACCACTTCTCCGAAAACCGGAGTCTGCTCCAGAATGACATCAGGCGGCAAAGAGCGGACATATCCCGTATCCGTTACTACAATTTCCAATCCCGCATCGTCGAGGATATGTGTAGCATCATCGATATTCTTATATCGAATATCCGGCACACGGATGGCCTCACCATGATGGGTATAGATATCAATGCCGTACTTGACACCGGCACAGAGCAACACCAGCACCAGAATCATGGCACCGATATTCCCCCAAAGGTACTTACTCTTAAACTTATTTATAAACTCTGATGAAGTCATATATTATTTTTTGGTGCAAAGATACAAGTATTTGGGGGAAGAACAAAATAAAAAGGAAAGTTTTTGCACTCTCACCACCTAATTTTATGATATAAAAACAAAACATCTTTGTTCCCAAAAGAGCAATCTCAGAAAAGGAAGGGGCGTTATAAACAACAAAAAGCAGCAAAGAATACATCCTTGCTGCTTTTAATGTCATCGTCAACAGACGAATCTTTCCTCGGAATTACTTTCCGTGGTGCTCGTCAGATACAGTTAACTTCTTACGGCCATGAGCACGGCGAGAAGCCAATACGCGACGACCATTCTTAGTTGCCATACGCTCACGGAAACCATGCTTGTTTACGCGACGACGATTGTGAGGCTGAAATGTTCTTTTCATTTTTCTTATTTATTTTTTAATTAATATTCTTCACAAAAGTGCAAAACACGCCCTTTTTGGGCTGCAAAATTACGCATATTTTCTGAAATAACCAAGAAAACTACCAAATTTAGCTTAAATATTTATGTTTTTTTCGATATTTCCTTTGATTTTTCATGTTTTTGCCGTAACTTTGCACTCGATTTTGAGATTATTATAATAACATTCAAGATAAACAAGAAATGATTAATTCACAGGAAATTAAGATTGGTACTTGCATCCGCATGGATGGCAAAGTATGGGTTTGCATCGACTTTCAGCACAGAAAGCCAGGTAAAGGTAACACCGTAATGAACACAAAATTGAAGAATGTTGCCGACGGTCGTGTATTGGAACGTACATTCCAGGTAGGTTTCAAATTGGAGGATGTTCGCGTTGAGCGCCGCCCTTACCAGTACCTCTACGAGGACGCTACTGGTTGCATCTTCATGAACCAGGAGACTTTCGAGCAGGTGCCTATCGCTAAGGAGAACGTTACTGGTGGCCAGTACATGAAGGAGGGTGACGTTGTTGAGGTGGTTACTGATACAACTGATGGTACTATCCTCTTGGCTGAAATGCCAGTGAAGACTACTTTGAAGATTACTCACTCTGAGCCAGGTGTAAAGGGTAATACTGCTACCAACGCTACAAAGCCTGCTACATTGGAGACTGGTGCTGAGGTTCGTGTTCCTTTGTTCGTCAACGAAGGCGAGACTATCCAGATCGACACCCGTGACGGTAGCTACCTCGGTCGTGTAAGCGAGTAATACATCCTCCAACAGAAAGATTGTGCTCTTATTGAGTAAAACTAACCCTTAATAGTAAGAAGAATGAAATATTCCATCATAGTACCTGTATTTAATCGTCCTGACGAAGTGGACGAACTTTTAGAGAGTCTGACTCATCAATCAGAGAAAGACTTCGAAGTTGTCATCGTTGAGGATGGCTCACAGACTCCCTGCGAGGATGTGTGCAAACGATATGAGCACATGATGGATATACATTATTACTATAAGGAGAACTCTGGTCCGGGCCAGAGTCGCAACTATGGTGCCGAGCGCGCCAAGGGTGAGTATCTTCTGATACTCGACAGCGACGTGGTCTTGCCAGAAGGTTATCTGAAGGCTGTAAGTGATGAGTTGAGCCGTGAGCCAGCCGATGCTTTCGGCGGTCCCGACAAGGCGCACTCATCATTTACAGATACTCAGAAAGCCATTTCTTATTCCATGACTTCTTTCTTTACCACCGGTGGCATCCGTGGCGGAAAGAAGAAGATGGATAAGTTCTATCCCCGTTCATTCAACATGGGCATCCGCAGGGATGTTTATCTCAGGTTGAATGGCTTTTCCAATATGCGTTTCGGTGAGGACATTGATTTCTCTATCCGTATCTTCAAGGCAGGCTGCCGTTGCCGTCTGTTCCCTGAAGCATGGGTATGGCATAAGCGCCGCACCGACTTCCGCAAGTTCTGGCGACAGGTCTACAACAGTGGCATCGCCCGCATCAACCTCTACAAGAAATATCCAGAGAGTCTCAAACTCGTGCATCTCCTTCCTATGGTCTTCACCGTGGGTGTAATAGGCACGCTGCTTCTGCTCTTCTTCGGCTTCCTGCCATACATGCTTGGCACCGTTCACGTATTCCCAACCTTGGGCAATGCGATGGCAGCATTGGGCTGCATCGGTCTCGCCGGCATCATTCTCTATACCATCGCACTGTTTATCGACAGCAGCAGAGAGAATCACAGCGTGAAGATAGGCTTGCTGAGCATTCGCGCTGCCTTCACACAGCTGATGGGTTACGGATGTGGATTCCTTTCTGCATGGTGGAAGAGATGCGTACTGGGACAGAGCGAATTCAGCGCATACAACAAGACTTTCTACAAATAAGACTTCCCCGCAAAAAGAGAAGCCAATAATAATCTACTAATCAGTTATTATTATGGCAGAGAAACTAACCATTGCCAATTGGGCAGAAGAAGACAAGCCCCGCGAGAAACTGGAGCGCTTGGGAGCCTCAGCATTATCCAATGCCGAACTCTTAGGTATTCTGATTGGTTCGGGATCTACTGACGAAAGTGCCGTAGACCTGATGAAACGCATTCTGAAGGATTGCGACAACAACCTGAACCAGCTAGGAAAGAAGACCATCAGAGAACTGACGCAATATAAAGGAATGGGACCCGCCAAAGCCATCACCATTCTTGCAGCCTGCGAACTGGGCAAGCGCCGTGCTCTCGATAAGATTGGCACACGTCCCGACTTAGGCTCATCCCTTGCCATCTACAACTATATGCTTCCGAAGATGCAGGATTTAGACACAGAGGAAGCATGGCTCCTGATGATGAACCAGAACTTCAAGCTCATCAAAGCGAGCTGCATCTCAAAAGGCGGCATTACAGAAACGGCAACCGACATCCGGCTCATCATAAAAGAAGCGGTGCTCAACAACGCTACTATTATCGCCTTCTGCCACAATCATCCCAGTAACAATCCTCAGCCAAGCAAAGCCGATGATGTACTTACCCAGAAGATTGCCAAAGCCTGCGAAATCATGCGCCTCTTCTTTATGGACCATGTCATCATAACCGACGGTGCCTTTTATTCATATCACGATAAAGGTAAATTGTAGTCTATTTGGGGTATATTAGACCTTCGGCAAGAAAAAAACAGCTTTTCTTTTTGTTTTGTCTGCAATAATTATTATCTTTGTAGGCAAAAACAAAGATTATTATGACACAAGAAGAAAAGACAAAGATAGAAGAAAAGATCGTAGATGTACTTAAGACCGTTTACGACCCTGAGATTCCTGTCAACATCTGGGACCTCGGTATGATTTATAAAATAGATGTGAAGGACGATGCCACCGTAGATCTCGACATGACCTTCACAGCCCCTTCATGCCCTGCTGCCGACTTCATCCTGGAGGATGTAAGAAGCAAGGTAGACAGCGTGGAAGGCGTAAAATCTGCCAATGTGAACCTTGTATTCGAACCGGCTTGGGATCAGAGTATGATGAGCGAGGAAGCTCGCGTAGAACTCGGCTTTGAATAAAGACGAAGCTGTTGAACTCTTCACTCCTCATTCTTCACTCTTCATTTAAAAAGAATCGCTTATGAAAAATGTATATTTCCTCTCAGACGCGCACCTTGGCTCATTAGCCATTCCGCATGCCCGCATGCAAGAACGCCGCCTGGTCCGTTTCCTGGACAGCATCAAGACGAAGGCTGCGGCAGTTTATCTCCTGGGTGACATGTTTGACTTCTGGAACGAATATAAATATGTCGTACCAAAAGGCTATACACGCTTCTTAGGTAAGCTCTCGGAGTTGACCGATATGGGAGTGGAAGTACATTTCTTTACGGGTAACCACGACCTCTGGACCTATGGCTACCTGGAGGAAGAGTGTGGCATTACCGTACATTACAAGCCTCAAACCATAGAGATATACGATAAAGTATTCTATCTGGCACATGGAGACGGACTGGGTGACCCAGACAAAAAATTCAAGTTTCTGAAAAGAATGTTCCAGAACCAGACCTGCCAACGCCTCCTTAATGCGATTCATCCCCGCTGGGGAATGGCTTTGGGGCTGAACTGGGCTAAGCATAGCCGACTGAAACGTGCTGACGGAAAGGAAGAGCCTTATATGGGCGAAAAGAAGGAGTTTCTGGTGCGCTTTGCCAAACAGTATATGCAAAGTCACAAGGATATAGATTACTTCATGTTCGGCCATCGCCACATCGAACTGGATCTGATGTTGAGCAAAAAGACCCGACTGATGATTCTGGGCGACTGGATATGGCAGTTCACCTATGCCGTGTTTGATGGTGAACACATGTTTATGGAAGAATATGTGGAAGGCGAAAGCCAACCATAACAATAAAGGGCAGCTTTATGAGCTGCCCTTTATTGTTATCGCTGTATGCGACCTCCTGAAGAAGTCATGTTATTGATGATTTCTTCTTCTGTAACCAGATTCTGATCACCCGGAACCGTATTCTTTATCGCGCTTGCTGACAGTGAGAAATCCAGGCAATACTGGTTCTTGTCGCCCCACTTCTGATGGGCATGAATATAGGCAGCAATAAAGGCATCACCTACACCCATCGGATCAACAATCGGCTCAATATCATAGATTCTTGTAGTATAGAGCTGATCTTCTACAGCATCATAGAGCAAGCCGCTCAAGGTATGATGACTGCTGGCAATCTGATTTCTTACCGCCATCAGCATCTTCTTACACTTAGGGAAGAGCTGATGCATCTTGCGGAAATACTCCTGATAACCCTCCTTGGCAATCTCATAGTCTGCATCCAAAGCCTCGAAAGGAATATGAGGCGCACCGCTGGCTATCTCCCACTCATTCTGGTCACCAAAGATGATGTCGCTATACTGCATCATCTGGAATAGCACATCATGAGGCTCCAGACCATATCCCCAGAGATTCTTACGGTAATTAATGTCGCAGGCAATGGTCAACCCGTCAGAAACAGCAAGTTTGATGGCATCCATAGTTGATTCCATCGCATCGCGGCTGATAGCACAGGTAATGCCGGAGCAATGGAATACAGCTGCATCAGCCAGCACCTTATTCCATTTCACCATTCCGCGCTTCAGCGTATAGAAAGAAGAATTCTTGCGGTCGTAAACCACACGGGAATTGCGCATAGCTACAGCTTCCTCGAAATAATAAGTTCCGAGACGTTCACCGCCACGCACAACATGAGAAACATTCAGACCGTACTCTCTGAGATGCATCAACGCGGCCTCACCCATCTCACCGTATGGCACACGGGTTACATACTCTACATTATCGCCTAAATAAGCCAAAGAGATGGCTGCATTAGCCTCACTGCCACCATAATTGCCAAACATATGATGTCCCTGAAATAAACGTTGATAACCAGGCTTAGAAATCCTAAGCAATATTTCTCCGAAAGTTACAATCTTTGTTTTCATAATTCTAAAAATTTAAAAAGGTGAAGACTATTCACTTATGTTTCTAGTCTTCACCTTATTATATATAGCGTATGATTACTTGTTAGCAACCAACTCCATTGTATCGCGAGCGATAACAATCTCCTCGTCGGTAGGAACTACTACTACCTTCACCTTACTGTCGTCAGTAGAGATGATAGCTTCCTCACCATGAACCTTGTCATTTACTTCCTTGTTAATCTTGATGCCAAGATACTCCAGGTTCTTGCAAGCTTCCTCGCGCAGGCCGGTCTGGTTCTCACCCACACCAGCTGTGAATACGATAGCGTCAACGCCACCCATAGCTGCTGTGTAAGCACCAATGTACTTCTTGATGCGATACTCATACATACGGAGAGCCAGCTGAGCCTTCTCGTTACCCTCGTTGGCAGCGTTCTCGATGTCGCGCATATCAGAAGAAATACCTGTAATACCGAGCACACCACTCTTCTTGTTCAGGAAGTCAGCCATCTCCTGTGGCTTCATGTTCAACTTCTCCATCAAGTAGGTAACGGCAGAAGCATCGATGTCACCACAACGTGAACCCATCATCAAACCAGCCAATGGGGTCAAGCCCATTGAAGTATCCAATACCTTACCATTCAATACAGCAGCTACAGAGCCACCGTTACCGATGTGGCAAGTGATGATCTTAGAGTTGTTCTGGTCGAGACCGAGAATCTCGCAAACACGCTTAGAAACATAGCGGTGAGATGTTCCATGGAAACCATAACGGCGTACGTGATACTTCTCGTACAACTCGTAAGGAATTGCATAGAGGTAAGCGTAGTCAGGCATTGTGCTGTGGAATGCGTTGTCGAATACGCAAACCTGAGGAGTGCCAGGCATCAAAGAGTCAACGGCACGGATACCCTTCAGGTGACCTGCGTTGTGAACAGGAGCGAGGTCGCAAAGTTCCTCGATACCATCCTCTACGCTCTTGTCAACGATAACGCTCTCCTTGAACTTGTCACCACCCTGTACGACACGGTGTCCTACAGCGTCGATTTCTTTCAAATCCTTGATAGCGCCGATTTCCGGATCGAGCAAGCACTTGAACACGAAGTTCACACCTTCCTTGTGGTCAGGCATGTCGTGCATGATCTGCTTCTTCTCGCCGTTAGGCAATTTCACCTTGATGAAAGCGTTATCAAGACCGATACGCTCTACACCACCCTGTGCCAATACAGACTCATCGTCCATATTATATAATTTGTACTTGATAGATGAACTACCGCAGTTCAGAACCAATACTTTCATTTTGCTTTCAATTTAAAATTTATAGTTTACAGTCTATAGCATAAACCACCCATCTTACAGCAGCTTATCCCTATAAACTGTTAACTGTTAACTATTAACTATATACTTACGCCTTCTTTGCATCCTGTGCCTGGCAAGCTGTGATGGCTACCATGTAGTAGATGTCATCAACAGAGCAACCACGAGAAAGATCGTTAACAGGACGGGCAATACCCTGGAGGATAGGACCGATAGCGATGGCACCACCCAAGCGCTGAACGAGCTTGTAGCCGATGTTACCAACCTCGAGGTTTGGAACTACCAATACGTTAGCCTTACCAGCAACGTCAGAACCTGGAGCCTTCTTGGCAGCTACCTCAGGAACGAGGGCTGCATCAGCCTGAAGTTCACCATCGAGGTGAAGCTCTGGGAACTTCTCCTTAGCGATAGCTACAGCATCCTTTACCTTGTCAATAATATAAACGCTCTTGCCAGTCTCCTTGTTGATAGCATCCTTTGCGCTACCCTTTGTAGAGAAGCTCAACATGGCAATCTGTGGATCAGTAATACCTGCCACTGACTGAGCTGTATGAGCTGTAGTATAGGCAATCTGAGCAAGCTGGTCTGCTGTAGGGTTTGGAGTTACAGCAACGTCACCCATTACTACAACGCCATCCTGACCATACTGCTTCTGGTCTGAGATGAGCAACATAGCACCACTTACGCAAGTGATACCTGGACTGCACTTGATGATCTGAAGAGCTGGACGGAGAGTATCGCCAGTAGTGCTCAATGCACCAGAAATCTGACCGTCAGCGCCCTCAGTCTTGATAATCATACAACCGAGGTAGAGGTTGTTCTTAGTTACGAGTTCACGAGCCTGCTCTACAGTCATGCCCTTCTTCTTGCGAAGTTCAGCGAGCTTCTCAGCATACTCCTCAGTCTTAGGGTTGTTTTGTGGATCAACGATAGTAGCCTTGTCGATGTTGTTAAGACCCCACTGAGCAGCGAGATTCTTAATATTGGCAGGGTTACCGATGAGGATGATGTCTGCGAGATCATCAGCCAAAACTTTATCGGCTGCTTTCAATGTACGCTCCTCTTCTGCTTCAGGGAGCACGATGCGCTGCTTGTCAGCTTTAGCGCGAGCTACGATTTGCTGTAATAAATCCATTTTACTTTTTAATATTTTATATATTTTGTTGTTTCCTAAGTAGATCTGTCAAAGTGTTAGGTGATGTTATCTTGTTTTTCACCTTTTTGCCACATCGACTTTGCAAAAGTACACATTTTCTTTGAAATAGCAGCGATTAAAATGTGTAAAAAAAGCTAAATCGGGAGATTATTCATATCGTAAAGGTTTACGTAGCAGGAAAAGTGATGAATTCTTCACTCTTCGTTCTTCACTCTTCACTTAACTTATATCATTTCCAGAGTAAGGATGCTTTCCAGTTCCTCGGCAGAGAGTCGGAGTTTGAACTCGCCCTTGATGGCCACGCTGATTCGTCCGGTCTCCTCGGATACAATGACGGCGATGGCATCACTGCTCTGTGATATTCCGAGAGCGGCACGATGGCGGAGTCCCAGTTCCTTCGGAATATCGAGGTTATGACTCACAGGCAGAATACATCCGGCTGCCATGATGCGCTTATTGCTCACCACCATGGCTCCATCATGAAGCGGCGAATTCTTGAAGAAAATATTCTCTATCAGCCGCTGGTTAATCTTGGCGTCTATCTCCTCACCCGTATCCATGATGTCCTTCAGTGGAACGCCTCGCTCTATAACGATAAGAGCACCTACGTATTTCTTTGCCATACTCATACACGCCATCACAATCGGCATGATGGTCTCCTTGTTAGCCTCCTTCTGGCTCTCCTTGCTGGAGTGGAAGAAGCGAACCAGCCGGCGCATACCTTTCTGCGAACCGATTTCATAGAGGAATCTACGGATATCCTCCTGGAAGATGACGATGAGGGCGATGACTCCCACGCTCACCAGTTTATCCAGGATAGAACCCAGCAGGCGCATTTCCAGTATCTGACTCACAAAGAGCCAGATTAGCACGAAGAGCATGATGCCCACGAAGATGTTCAGTGAGCGCGATTCCTTCATCAAACGATAAACATAAAACAGCAGCGAGGCTACCAGGAGAATATCGAGAAAATCTTTGATGCCAAATTCTATCATGTACGTCCCTCCTTCATTGCTTCTATTATCTTCACAGCCTCAGCAGCTTCTTTCACATCGTGCACTCTGAGGATGCTGGCACCCTTCATCAGAGCGATGGTGTCGAGCACGGAAGTTCCATTGAGCGATGTCGTAGCATCTCCACCTAGCAGCTTGTATATCATACTCTTGCGGGAGATGCCTACCAGAACCGGAAGTTCCATCACGTTCAACTTCTCCATCTCATTATAAATCTGATAATTCTGGATGAGATTCTTGCCGAAGCCGAAGCCTGGGTCGAGGATGATGTCCTTGGCTCCCAGGTCGCGCAACTGCTGCACCTCTTTTGCAAAGCCCTTCATCATCGTTTCGAGTGTAGGCTGCACCGACATTAATATATAAGGAACCTTCAGTTCGCCCACCACACGGAACATTTCAGGATATTCCTCCTGTCTCTGCTCCAGCAGCACATTGGCGATGCCTGTAATTCCACCTTCTGATACATCGTTGATGATGTCAGCTCCCCACTCCTCGATACACTTACGTGCCAAGGTAGGGCGATAGGTATCTACGGAGACGGCAGCATCCGGTTGCTCCCTGCGAACGATGTCAAGAGCGAACTTCAGGCGTCTTCCCTCCTCTTCTTCCGATACTTCATCGGCACCGGGACGGGTGGAGAAAGCGCCCACATCAATGATGCTTCCACCTTCTTCTATAATCTGATTAGCTCTCTGAGCTATCTCCATTTCTGTCTGTTTTCTACTGCCAGAGTAGAAACTGTCGGGCGTAACGTTCAGGATGCCCATCACCTGAGGGGTACTCAAATCCATCAAGCGCCCCTTGATATTGATTGTATATTCCATCGGATTATAACTCCTTAAGCCACTTTTTACCTGGCTTTGTGTAAGTCCAGGCAATAAAACTTAGGCTAAAAATTGAGCAAACTAAAAAGAACAATGCCAAATAGCTCATAACACTACAATTCCTTAAGCCATTTTTTACCGGGCTTAGTATAAGTCCAGGCAAGAAAGCTTCCACCTATGATTGTTCCAACCACAAAGAAAAACAATAGTCCATTGTAAACTTCCATAACTTAATATTTTAAAATTCGATTAGCAATGCCCGCAAAAATGAAGGTCATTACTATACCAAATATAATTACTACATAATTTTTAACTCCAAACTCTCCTTGCAGAATTGGAGCAATACCACCAACCCCAGTTCCAGTAAACGTTAACTGAGATAAATTAAAGAAATAGCCTGCCAGCTTTTCCTTCCTTACTTTCGTTTTATCTTTTTCATCTCTACTACCCATAAAGAGCCTCACTTTCTAAAGATTCATCGAATATTTCTGCAAAAATAGAAAGAATATTCGAGATTACCATCATTTTTTTGGAAAATTGTTTGTTATGTCCATAATTTAGATTACTTTTGCACCCAAAATAACAGTTATAGACTATGGATATTTCAGAACTCTATCAGATTTACCAAGCGCACCCAATGATTACCACTGACAGCCGCGACTGCCCAGAGGGCAGCATCTTCCTGGCTTTGAAGGGCGCATCGTTTGATGGCAACAAGTTTGCCGACATGGCTTTGGAGAAAGGCTGTGCCTATGTGATTGTTGATGAAAAAGAGTATGCCAAGGAAGGCGACGAGCGCTACATCCTCGTAGAGGATTGCCTCACCACCTTCAAGGAACTAGCCCGTGAGCATCGCCGCCACTTCGATATTCCTGTAGTAGGAATCACCGGAACCAACGGCAAGACCACCACCAAGGAACTCGTCTCTGCCGTTCTCGGCGAGAAGTTCAACGTGATGTTCACCCAGGGCAACTTCAATAATGATGTAGGCGTACCAAAGACCCTCTTCCGTCTCTCACCAGAGAATGAGATTGCCGTTGTAGAGATGGGTGCTTCCCATCCTGGTGACATCCGAAAACTCGTGGAATACGTGGAGCCAACCTGCGGTATGATTACCAACGTAGGCCGTGCCCACCTGCAGGGATTCGGCAGCTTCGAAGGCGTGAAGAAGACCAAGGGAGAGCTCTATGATTACCTCGCAGCCAACGATGCCCTCGTCTTCATAAATGCAGACAACGAGCATCTGATGCAGATGGCTGAGCAGCGCAACATCAACCGCCTCATCACCTACGGCAAGGATGAAAACTGCGATGTATGGGGAGAAGTCATTTCCTGCGCTCCTTTCCTGAAGTTCCGCTGGCGCACCGAGAGTTTCGACTGGCATGAGGTTCAAACCCATCTCATCGGCTCTTACAATATCAACAACATGCTTGCCGCCATCACCATCGGTCTTCATTTCGATGTGAAGCCTCAGCAGATAGATCATGCCCTGGAGAACTACATCCCAAGCAACAACCGTTCACAGCTGGAAAAGACGGCGCACAATAAGCTGGTGGTAGATGCCTACAATGCCAACCCATCTAGCATGGCAGCCGCCATCGAGAACTTCCGCGTGATGGATGTGCCTCATAAGATGGCAATTCTCGGACAGATGGGCGAGCTCGGCGAAGTGAGCCACGAGGAGCACCAGAAGGTAGTAGACCAGTTGCAGGCAGCCGGTCTGGAGAATGTATGGCTGGTGGGCGATGAGTTCAAGGATATTCCATGCAGCTACCGCAAGTTCCAGAATGTAGAGGAAGTGAAGGAAGCGCTCAAGGCGAACCAGCCTCACGACCATTACATCCTCATCAAAGGCAGCAACAGTGTGAAGCTCTTCCAGCTTCCGGAGTTGTTATAAACGGTTATTATCGTACAACTAAAAGGTGTGTGGTTGTACGACTATAGGGTGTTGCCACTAGGCTCGGCAGATGTGCTGACTGCAGTCGGCAGACCTGCTGACTAGGCTCAGCAGAGCTGCTGAGCCTAGTGGGAATCTCTTAGAAACAGCCTCCTTGAACCTGATATTCCGACTTCTTGAACCTGAGCAAACGTATTCTTTCACTTGTTCAGTCATATCCTTGTGCTTGTTCAGTCATATCTGTAGGCTTATTCGGATGGCTCATTGAGTTCACTCAAGCACATTGTTTCGCTCACTCAACAGGCCCACAGCCCCATCTACATGAATTCTGCAACAGCTTTTTAAATACAAAAGAATTTAACTGTACCATAAGCATTTACATCATTATGAGTTTTACGTAACGAAGATTTCATAATGCAAAGATACGATGAATATTTGCAAACGGCAAACATTTATCGGAAAAAAGTATCAGACATTCAATAAAAAAGTATCTTAGGATACTTGCTCATGTATCTTAAGATACTTGGCAATGTATCCTAAGATACTTTGCAATATAGCTTCATGTGCCCATGAAGCCTGTTCATCGGTCAACGAAGTAAGTTTCAACATAGGATGAAGCCTACTTGCTGCACATCCCCAGAAAATACTTATGAATCTCCAGACTTTCGTTCAGTTCAGGATGAAAGGCAGTAACCAGCTGGTTACCCTGGCGGGCAGCCACAATCTTGCCATCTACCTCCGCCAGAACCTCAGCATCTCCCCACACATCTTTAATATAAGGAGCACGGATGAAAGTCATTGGGATGTTGCCCTCGATGCCCTTCATCGGAGCCTCGATGTAGAAACTGCCCAACTGGCGACCGTAGGCATTTCTCAAAGCCGTGATGTCCATCGAAGCAATGCGCTGGCTAGGCTCGCCCTCAATCTTCTTGGCAAGAAGAATCAAGCCGGCACAGGTACCATAAACAGGCAAGCCGGCAGCAATCGCCTCCTTCACTGGCTCCATCAATCCCAGTTCATTCAAGAGTTTCGCCTGAGTGGTACTCTCACCGCCCGGAATAATCAAGCCATCCTTTGGCTGGTCCCAATCCTTCAACTGGCGAACCTCGAAACTATCCACGCCCAACTGAGCCAACTTCTGTCTGTGCTCTGCAAAAGCGCCTTGTAAAGCTAATACTGCTATTCTCATTACTTACCTCTTTCAGCCATGAGCAAAGCAATCTCCTGCTCATTGATACCTACCATTGCCTCGCCGAGATCCTCGCTCAACTCAGCCAGCATCTTAGGATCGTTGTAGTTGGTAACAGCCTTCACGATAGCCTGTGCACGCTTAGCAGGGTTACCGCTCTTGAAGATTCCAGAACCTACGAATACACCCTCGGCACCGAGCTGCATCATCAGGGCAGCATCAGCTGGAGTAGCCACACCCCCGGCAGCGAAATTAACCACTGGCAACTTGCCGTTCTCGTGAACATACTTCACCAGCTCGTAAGGAGCCTGCAACTGCTTGGCTGCCTCGTAAAGTTCATCCTCGCTCATAGAAACCAGTCGGCGGATTTCGCTCTGCATCATACGCATGTGGGTAACAGCCTGAACCACATCACCTGTTCCTGGCTCACCTTTGGTACGGATCATGGTAGCACCCTCAGCAATACGGCGGAGCGCCTCGCCCAGATTCTTGGCACCACAAACGAATGGCACGTCGAACTGAGTCTTGTCGATGTGATAAACATTATCAGCTGGAGAGAGCACCTCGCTCTCGTCAATATAGTCGATTTCGATAGCCTGAAGAATCTGAGCCTCAGCGAAGTGACCGATGCGGCACTTAGCCATTACAGGGATAGAAACAGCCTCCTGAATACCCTTGATCATCTTAGGGTCGCTCATACGTGAAACACCACCTGCTGCACGGATATCAGCTGGAATACGTTCCAGCGCCATTACTGCGCATGCACCTGCTGCCTCTGCGATTTTTGCCTGTTCTGGAGTTGTTACGTCCATAATCACACCACCCTTGAGCATCTGAGCCAAGTTGCGGTTCAATTCTTGTCTATTTTCTGCCATAATTCTTATATTTTTATTCAATTACGGCTGCAAAGGAAACATTTTTCAGCGAAATAGCAGAAAAATGTTCCATTTTCTGCAAACATTGAGTCATTTTGTATAAAGAGAGATTCGCAAATATATAAGAGATATTCCTGAATATATAAAGCAGTACACAGATTGTACTGCTAAGAGAAACCGAGAGGAGTTCACCTTCTGAACTTCTACATTTTTTGTATCTTAGCGAAAAATTTCGTAACGAAAAATTTCGATTATGGAATATAGAAGACCCATTCTTCAGGAAATGGATACTCAAGAATATGATTGGGTAAGATTATATATTGAGAAATCGCCAGCGAAGCTGTAAAAAAGCTTCGCTGGCGATTCTGCAAGAGAGAGGTTTATCTATGTGTTAAAAATACTAACTCATAGTTTTATGGTTCCTAAGTCTATGAGTTCCGAGGTGGAAAACATAGAGATAAAAAGAAAAAATAACACGGACAAATTGAATTTGTCCGGACAAATTGTCCGGTAGCTTATAAGTTGCTAATATTTAACCCTTTACAAGCGACCGGACAAAAGAGCCGGACAAATTCAATTTGTCCGTGTTTCTATTTTAACTTAATTACTTTAACTTTTCTTCGTTCATACACTACGCTGATGCAACTTAGTACCGTTACCAGGCAAGAAGTAAAATGAACCTTATTTTAATCTTTCAGTTTCTTTGCCAGCATTTGGTCTGCGAGTCTATATTTGTATTCCATATTTTCAAATATTTGATTACGTGTGCAAAGATACTACTTTTTTTCGGCATTTCCTCAGTTGGCCGTATTTCATTTCCTCAGTTGGCCGTATTTCATTTCCTCAGTTGGCCGTATTTCGTTTCCTCAGTTGGCCGGACTCATTTTAATCAACAGGTTTTGGTTGTCTGAAAGCAGAAGGCGTTACCCCTCTCATCTTCTTGAAGAACTTGGTGAGATGAGCCTGCGAGGAGAAACCGAAGGTATTGGCTATTTCCTGAACCGTATGCGTGGTGGTAGAAAGCTCGCGCTCTATCTCCTTCACGATGTATTCATCGATGATTGCCTTCGGCGTCTTGCCGGAGATGCGGCGGGTAACCTGAGCCAGATAACGGCCACTCACATTCAACTGGTCGGCATAGAAATGAACATCGCTATAGGTGCGGCAGAAGTTATTCACCTGCGAGATAAACTGGTTGTAAAGCTCGGAACTTCTGCCCTGCAGATTGCTCTGGCGCACGAGTTCTACATTGATGAAATCCTGCGCCATCGCCAACGCCTCCTCCATCTTCTTGCCCTGATTCAGATAAACGGCAAGAGCTGAAGAAAAACGGTTGATGAGACCATGCGAATTGGCATTGTCGAGGCGATAGATCCGGAGTCCCTGCTTCTCGGCAAGGCTCAGCAGCTTGGAATTCTGCAGAATGATGTCGCTCTCCTTCTTGCGTGACACGACGACAGAACAGAGCGGCAGCAGACGGTATTTGATCTGGCTCACCACATCTTCCGTCATCAGCGCATCGCCCTGGCTCGACCAGATGGCAGGGGCATAGATGATATGGGTAGGACGGTACTTGGTCAAGGCATCGATGACCACATTCAGCGTCTCCACCCTGCGTATCATACCAATCTTCACTATATCAGGCTGCATATCGTTCATGATAGCCTCTATCTGCCCCGAAACAATCTCGGCAGGAATATCGAAGAACTCCTGAATACCGAGCGTATTCTGCACAGTGATGCTGGTTATCGCCGAAACAGCATAACCGCCCAACTCGGAAATCGTCCTGATGTCCGCCTGTACACCAGAGCCTCCGGTGCTGTCTGAACCTGTAATCGTTAATATCATATCCTTAAACTTTGAACCCGATGATAAGTTTGAGGGCAAAGATACAAAAAAAGAGCGAATAATCCGCAGAATTTGCAGATAATTCGCTCTTTTTTTTATTCTTCAGTGAGATCTTTACATTCCTTGAGTATCTCGGCAGGTACCTCATCGCAACGCTTGTAGCGGCTGATGTCGGTAACATCGTCCTTGGCGGTCCATATCATGGAACCGGAAGCCAGGAGACGGGTTACGAGATAACTCTGGTTCCAGTCGCCCTTACCGTTATCATAGCTACCGCTGATGATGTAGCCCTGGTATGGATCGTTCTTGATAGCGAACGAACCGGTGATATGGCGACCATACATACTGTCAAACTTCTGATACATCTCGAAAGTCTGGTCCTTGCGATTGAAAACGATGTAGCAGTATGTGCCCTCAGCAAGAGGTTCACCGTTCCACTCAGCCAACTTCCATGTGCCATGAAGATTGGCAGGCGTAACTTCCAGAGAAGGCTCCTCCGGTTCTTCATCATCGCTGCTGCAGGCAGCAAAGCCGCAGGCAAACAAAGCAACCACCAGGAGGGTGAAGAGTTTTTTCAAATATTTCATTGTCTTGGTATTTTTTTCTTTTTTACTTTTTTCCTTTTTTACCTTTTTACCTTTACAACGACCTGTATCGTTCTGTCAGACGGGCGGGCGTCCAAGCCCTCCAGAATAACAGGGAAGGTGAAGGATTCGGGCATCGTAGCCGGAATCTTATCGGCTATGATGGTGATGACGAGGTCAGCCTCATCACCCGGTTCTATCACCTCAGGCTCTGTCGTAAGACGGGCATAAGGAGGAAGAAGGAGGCTGGATATACGGAGCGGCTTGTCGCCGCTGTTTCCGCAGAGGATACGTGCCTCAGGCTCTGTGCCCGGCTTTACCTCTGTGATACTTGCCTTCGCCTGTTTCAGTCTGAGTACGCCCATCTTGTGCGGATAGCGTGCCCACTGGTCAGCACCCGGCAGCACCTTTCCCGTTAAGGCGAGCTTAACGGCAGGCTGTCCCTCTACCTCTTTCAGATAGAGATAAGCACCCGTATTGATGGTGCCCGGATAGCGGTTAGGCGTGAAGGTGATCTGCACCTGACAGGTATCGCCAGGCTTCATCACATCGCCCTTGACATAAGAACTGGTACATCCACAGGTGGTTCTCACCTGTGTGATGTGCAGTATCTTCTTGCTCACATTCTTACCTACGAAGGTGAAGGTGCGAGGCGCATCGTCCTCGGTCATCGTACCTGCATCGATAAGCGGATGCTCAAACTTCAGCAGTTCCTCCTGCGCATTCACCGTAACAGGCAAAGCCAGGAAGAAAAGCGATAGGAAAGCAAATATCTTCATATTACATCCAACCATTGTTACCGGCACTCTTTCTAACGGTCACAACTACGGTCTGGCTGGTACCATCGGCAGCTGTTACGGTGAGCGATGTACTTCCGGCAGCGAGTCCCTTCACGATGAGCGTCTTGCCATCTACCGAAGCAGAAGCTACGCCGTTCTTCGCTACAGAGCAAGAAAATCCCCCTGTCTGACCTGCGAAATATGCAGCGAGGTTGAGAGAAACTGTCTTCTCGATGCCTACATACACGTTAGGCAACTTCATATCAGAACTGAATTCCTTGTTCGTGATGTTATTCAAGAGCTGAGCTGCATCAATCAGACCAGCACCCATCTTGCCGATGTACTTAGAGAGCTGTACAATCTCTGGCGAAGCACCTACGGTAGTATGGTTCATATAGTAGGTCTTAGTTGCACCATTCTGATAATGACTATCCAAATCCTTCACAGATTTCTTCATCAGGGCTACGAAGTCGGCAGCACGATAATGACGGTTCGTCTTGGCAGCATAAGCGAGACCCAAGGCAGCCACACCCGAAACATGAGGACAAGCCATAGAGGTTCCCTCCATGTAGCCGTAAGCAGGCTGACCGTTCTTGATCATCGTAGAGAGCACAGCACCTTTCTGCTCGGTGGTCTCTGCCCAGTATTCATCTTCCTGCTCGCCAATCTTGCTGTAATATTCCAAGTCGCCACCAGGAGCGCTCAGGGTTACGAGCGAACCGAAATCGGTGTAGCAGGCTGGAGTAAAGTCGGCAGCTAATGAAGATACGCAGACGCACTTAGAGTAAGCACCAGGGAAAGCAGGATTGCCAGCATACTCGTTACCGGCTGCGAAGACTGGAATACCACCGTCGATGACACCATTAGGCGAACCGGCATTGTTGATGAAGTAATCCAGAGCTTCCTTCTCCAGCGGATAGGTCTCAGCCCATTCCTTCTCGGTAGCAGGGCCCGGAGTATAACCGTTGATGATACTAGACTCTGAAGAGTTGTAACCCCAACTGCACTGCAGGATGACTGCACCATTATCGGCAGCATACTTGATGGCTCTCGCCTCGCCTGCCAAGGTTACACTGTTCTGACCGGAGAATACCTGACAAGACATAATCTTGACACCAGAGTTAGGAGTTCCGTCACCACCGGCAACACCAGATACACCGATACCATTATTATTTACGGCTGCAATGGTACCAGCTACGTGAGTACCATGACCGGTGTCATTGGCATCAGTCCAGGTAATATCGCCGCTCTCAGTAACGAAGTTGTAGCCATGAAGGTCGCCCTCATAACCGTTTCCGTCGCCGTCAGTCTGGGCACCCTGAACACTTTCGCCCGGGTTGCACCACATGTTGGCTGCCAGATCAGGGTGCGTATACATCACGCCCTCATCAAGAATAGCCACGATGATAGAAGGATCGCCTGTACAGGTCTTCCATGCCTCAAGTGCATTCACATCACATCCTGCCTTAGCGCCTACCTTGTTGTTGTTGAGGTTCTCAAAATCATAGTTGCCCTCGCCCAGGTTACGGTAATGCCACTGGCTGGTAAAGCCCGGATCGTTTGGCTCGCTATTGGCTGCTGAGCGGGTAGACTTCTGCTGAAGTGCCTTATCGCTGAGATAGATGCGCTTGCTGTCGGTATTGTAAGCACGCTTGATGCGGCCGTTGGTCTGAACCTTTGAGATTTCGCCCAACTGCTTCAGGCGCTCGGCAGCCGTCTTCAGGTCGGTTCCCTTATTAAACTTCACCGTATACCAGAGGTGGAGTCCCGCCTCGCGGGTTCTTGCCTCAGTATTTGCATCTACCGGGAACACACGCTCGAAGCTGTAGCTTCCCAGGATGTCGAGCACCTCATCGGTAGAAGGAATACCCGAACGGGTAGCCTTTCCGGCGCGGGTCTTGCTCAGTTGTGCCTGGTCGAGGATATCGCTCATCTCCGGACTGAACTTAATCAGCAGTTCACCCGCCTCAGCATCTGCAGGAATGGTGATTTCTGAATTGCCGTCAGAAGAGCCGATGGTTGACAGGCTGTCAGAACAGCCCGTCAATGCCAATGCGACCATTGCTATATAGAAAAACTTTTTCTTCATTGTTTGCTTCTATATTGTTTTTATGTTTATCTTACTTTTTCTTAGTTCTCCTGTACTTAGCCATCAGCGCAGCTTCATCAATATCGCCTGCTGCCACGTATGTGCGGTAGTAGAGCGGATAAGCTACACCCGGAACCTCCCAGTTGCTGCCTGGGTCGCTGGTTCCGTAATAGTAGTCGTAGCTGTAGCTGTCGTCTGTCATATTAGAGAAACCAACGGCAGCACCATCGCTATTCTTACCCTTAGGCTGCTGGTTGAACACCATCGTTGGTGCATTCCATTCTACCAGGTGTGGATGGAAGAGAATCCAGTTTGGCACCTTTCCTGTAAAGAAGTTCAGGTTGAGTGACAACTGACGGCAGTTTGGCAATACACGTGGCACCTGGAGAGGATAAACATCCGCACTAACTACAGAACCATCCTTGTGTTTGCAGGTTACAGGATTATCCCAGCCTGAGAGCAACCACTTGCAGGTATCGCCTACCAGCTTGTCGAGATAATCTTCCTTGTTGGTAGAGAAGTCAGACTTGGTGTATCGGGTAGCCTTGCCGGCAGCCTCCAGTGCCTCAGTCATCTCTTCATCGGTAGGAAGTTCACCCTCCAGGAAGCAGTAAGACAACTCCAGTGTATTCAACTTATCCCATGTCAGGAGCTTGAGAAGCGCCTGGCGGTCTGGGGTTCCGGCATTTACCTTACCATACAGTCCGATAGGATAGTTATTATAAACATAGACGCCTGATGCATTCTTTTCGCCCAGCGAAGCGATGTCGAAGAGAACATCCGTACGGCGCTGTGCGTAGAGAATGAGATTACGCAACTTAGGGAAGTTCTTCTCGTTGACGATATCGGTGATATCTGACAACTTGTTGAAGTTGTTACTTACCAGGTTGAGCGATTCAAGACTCTTGCCCAGATTAATAAAGTTAGCAGGCAACTGAGTCAGACCGTAAGCCTGAACGGTAAGATTCTTCAGATACTTCAGCGAGCAGATTTCATCACCGAGGTTCACCTCACGAATCTGGTTGTTCTCGTTGGAAGTAACAGAGAATGACTCCAGGAACTTGAGGTTGCCCACTTCCTTAGGAAGAGTTTCGCCACTCTTGAGGTTGAACATGCTGAACTTGACAGAACGTACACGTCCTAAAGCCTCAGGATGTTTTTTCACTAAATCATCAGTAGCTTCCCAGAGCGTTACGCCGCTCCAGTTGCGCATGTTATCGCTGGAATCGAAGGTAGCAATGCTACCCAGTTTCTGGTTGATCATGATGACAGAGAGAGAGTCACCGGCACGGTTGTCCTCAATCTTTGGTGCTGCCTTCTGACGAACGGTCAGGATAACATCATCTGTAGGATTGCCATCTGCATCTACCAGCTGGTCTTCAGCCTTGATTGGCACGAGATGAACCTTAGCCACACGAACGGCAGGAACCACGTTCATCGCCCAGCGGAACTTGAAGTTCACGGTGCGAGGACGGTACTTTCTGTCCAGCACGATACCCAGGTTAGTACCTGTCAGCTTATCTTCATCCTTACTGTTCAGGAGCCAGCCCTCACGCTCGCTCTCGTTCTCTGCCTTCTCGGCATCGGTCAGATCACCCTCAAAAGAATACTCTATCTTACCAATCTTGCATTCCACGTTGGCAGAAATCAGACTCTCGAAAGCACGGTTATCGTAAGAATCGGAGTTTTCGATTTCTACAACAGAATCCTTCAGGAAGATCTGCTTGCCATAACCGAACTGGGTGATGGTAAGCTTGCGACTCTGTCCGTTGGCACCCTGGAAACTGAGTTCTGTGCTGCGGAGCGTGTTGGAAAGAGTAGAATCCACCTTGATGGTACCCTCAACAGAACCCACGCCGTTGGCAGGCGAAAGCGTCAGCCAAGGCTCAGAGGTATTAGCTACCCAGTCCTGTGAGGCAGCGATGGCAATCTGCTCTGTTCCACCCTGAGGGCCTATGGCTATCTCCTTTTTATCGAGCGCCAGTCCTCCTGGGATATCGACATCATCCTTATCGCTGCAGGCTGTGAAAAGCCCGGCAGCGAGAACGATACCTAATGTCAGTTTATTCATATATTTCATATTACTACTTTCTTATAGGGTTTAATTTTCGAGATCCAAAGCATCGCAACCGCGGATGTCCTGATTCTTGTTGTAGAACAGCATATACATACCTGCCTTGATGTATGCGCAGACGCTCGTTACATCGATAGAGATGTTAGGGTTGTCTGCGATATTCAGGATATAAAGGTGAGAGGTCAGTGTCTCTTCTACCTTACGGATATCGTTGGAACCAATCTGGAACTGGATCAGGCTCGGACAGGTTGTGATTCCTGTAGGCCATGTACGCAGGCAACGCTGGTCGGTCTTCTCATCACGCTGGTGGTTGATGGCAAAGGCACGGAGCACGGCACTGTTCAATGGCTGGGGTGGCACCTCGGTGAAGCAGTTGTAGCTCAAGTCCATATTGGTAATGTATGGCAATGTGGTTGAGCGGAAGTCATCAGAGAGGGATGTCAACTTGTTGAATCGGAAGTCGATAACCTGCAGCAGATAAGCCTTCTTGCCCTTGATGGAACCCTTAGGGATGGTGCGCATCTGGTTGCCGCTCAAATCGATGGTTGTGATTGGCGAACCGGCAGTAAACAGCTCTGAAGGGAACTTCTCTATCTTATTGTTTGACAGACTGACTGAAGCTGCATTAATACCCTTGTAGGTACCATGACTATTATCTACACCTGTAATCTCGTTGTAAGAGAAGTCTACAGAACCCATCTCGCGAACAGAACTTGCATCGAAGATATTCGGAATCTTCTTCAACTTGTTATGAGCGAAAGTCAGACTTTCCACATCATCTGTAAAGGCACAGAGATTAGCAGGAATCTCTTCAATCTGGTTGTTGTTCAGATAGAGAGAAGAGAGAGCTACCTCAGAACCAAACGGATGTACCTTCTTGATATTATTGTAAGCCAGGTCGAGCAAACCGAGATTTACCATCTTTCTCAATGCAGAAGACTCAGGGAACTCCTCCAGGTTATTGTAACTCATATAGAGAATCTGGAGTGTCTTACCTGTCTTCTCCTCAGCTAAGCGAGTCCAATCTTTTCTCAACTGATTAGCAGAGATTCCCTTGCATCGCGCCAGGTTCATCGCCTGCAATTTAGGGAGCTTATAGTAGAAGTCTGGAATGCGACTGATCTTCGGACAGTTGTAAAGTTCGATATCGGTCAGGTTTTCCATCTTGTCCCAATCCTCTTCCTTAAACTCCTGTGCAAACTTACCATAAACAGGATCGTCAGGCTTGTAGAAATTCGCACAAACCGAGTCGGATGTGATAGAAGAGTTACCGATATAGAACTGCTGCAACTTAGTCAGGCGATAGATGGCCTTAGATACACCTGTAATCTTGTTGGTCAATGTACCGATTTGCGCATCCTTCAGGTTGATGCGGCTGTCCTTCTTAATTCTGTTCTTCGGTGCCACCTTAGGATCAGAGTTGTAGCTTTCTACAATCATATCCGACATGTTGGCACGTGGGTCATACTTCAGGAACTTGTTCTCATAGTCGTGACGCATGCTGCTCTTCTTTGCTGCAGTCAGACTGTTTGCATCATAATTATTGAAGATGTTGGCACCAATCTTCTCATCGTGAGAACCGAGGTTGAGCACCTGGAGTTCTGTCAGCTGTCCGATGGCATCAGGTACGATTCCCTTTGCACCGAAACCGGCGATAACGAGACCGATGACACGGCCGTTGCTGTTGAGCGTTACGCCCGGCTGTTCGCCCCACATATCGAGTTCCTTGTTGAAGTTCCAGTTAGCTCCCTTGAAGGTAGCATCGCCATAGAAGCTCCACTCCTTACCATGGAGAGATTCCCAGATAGCCTTCAAAGCCTCATAGTCCTTGATATACTCCTTTGTCTTGGAAAGGAGGATAGGCACCTGAGCCGTATCATTCAGTTGATTATCCTCTACGATAAACGCCTCACCCTTTACAGGCTGGGTTTCGTACTTGGTCTTCACCGCACCTGTCTTCCCGTAGGTGGTATAAGAGGTAACCTGATAAGTACCGGCAGGCAACCATACGGTAGAATCGCAGTAAGCTGTACCTGTATCCATATACTTATCGTTCTCATTGTCAGGATTCTGATGCTCTTCGCTAGACTCCTTATATTTCACCTTCAGTTCAGAAAAGGTATAGGTCTCACGGGTAAAGAGGTTAGTTACGCTGACGTCAACGAGACGGATGTTAGAGAAGAGATACTCAGTACCACCGGCACGGGTCTTCTCCCACTCCTTCACGAGATTGAACTTCACCTTACCACGCTCCACAGTCTCCACCATAAGGTTCTGTACTTCCAGACCGCCACCTACTACAGTGAATGTTTCGCCGGCAGAAGAAGCCAGCAACTCCTCGTCTACCGCATCATAGAGATAGAAACCGATAACGGTGTAAGTACCCGAAGCGAGTTGCAGTTTTTCACTTCTCAGACCATACTCTGCATTCTCTGAATTATAAGAATTGAGCACCAGTGTCTGAGAGACAGTTGTACCGTTGTGCTCCATGACCACCTTGATTTTCTTGGCATCATCCAGTTTCTCAAGTTTGTCAAGGGCAGCAGCACGGGTAGCTCTTGAAGAAACCTTCTTGCTGAGCTTGAACTGCACATATCCGTATGTGCCGTCCCAGCCTCCAGTTTCATCATCCGAGCAACTTGTTGCTGCAAAGGTCAGGAGAGAGACCAAGAGCAACAAGAGTGCCTTTGAAAATATTTTCATTCTGTTCATTACTTTCTAATTTTTCTGATAGAAGTATGTTTCTTACTCATTCCCTCACCAGGAGATTCAACAACAAGAACCTTTACAGGAGTTCCGTTGTCCTTGAATACCATAAACATCGGAGTAGCAGCAGGAACATTTACGAAGAATATCCAGTTATTATTCATATCCATACTAAGCTCTGCATAAACATCATCTCCGTTGTTATCCTTAACTGTAAGATAGCCTGTCTCCATCATAGTGTTAGGGTCCCAATCCTTGATATTAGGATTAACTGTAAGAGAGCTTCCTACTCCTGACTGAGCGACATATATTTCGTCACCATTGTAGCCAAATTTTTCTGATATGATAGAACCATACGTTGATTTATCCTTCTTGCACTCTACTGGCAAGTAGTTCATCTCCAAGATTGTAGGCGCTGCAGACTGATCATCAGCAGAAGAGTTGGCCTCCTTCTGTACAACATTCATCAGGAAGTAACGGTCGTAATCGCTCTTCACTGTCATGAAGTCTTCCTCCAGCATTCCGTCGGGTCCATTCTCCAGACTCTCGAATACGCTCTGTGGCAATGCATAGACCAGGAACTCACGGCTTCCGCTGCCTAATGGAGCGACTGTGAGCTTCACATCACCCTTCTCACCCTGCAGCTTCACAGCACCAGTTCCATCCTCGAGCAAACCATTCTCCGTGTTCTTGAAGACTACCAGCTGGTAAGCATCACCCAATGTCTTGAGGGTGAAAGGAACGAAGTTGTAGAAGGTGAAATCGTTGGTATCACCACCATTCAGGCTAGAACCATTCTGAGTGAACACCTTACCATCGAGAGATACATTCCATACTGCCCACTGTGAAGAGGTTGGATAAGTAACATCCATGGTGCTGGTGGTCATACCATTATAGATAACAGGTATGGTTACAGCAGCCTTGCCATCCTCAGAAGTGAAGGTTATGGTGTAGTTGCGGTCCTTAGCGATGGCATACTTAGCACTTACGCCCTGATTCTCCTTGAAGGAAACTCCGCCTACAGCATCCTTGTTAGGTGTACCTACCAGGAAGCCGCCTTCCAAGTCTACCCAAGCTGGAGTATTGGTAACAGCAAAACGGAAGTTTGACTTTACGGTAAACTTGGTGTATACATTGTAACCTACAGTGATACCTGTCTCGGTGATATTATTGCCAGCCGCATCGAATACCTGCAACTTATGGTCGGCAGCCGAACGCTTAACCTCAGCGATGGCAACCTTCTGACCACCCATATTCAGGAAGAGCTGAGCCACGCTCATATCCTTGCTGGCATCATCATCAGTAATCTTAACCTTGATGGTCTGCTTGCCTGCAGTACCATTGAGTACGAAGGCGTCTGTTTTCTCGCCCTGCACCAGTTTACACCAGATTTTGTCTGAAGAAAGGCTCCAGCTCTCGTTGGCATCGAAGGTGAAGTCCAACTCAGCACCAGCTGCACCGCCGATAGTCTGTACCTGTGGGAACACAGGAGTTACGGCATCGTCATCGCTGGAACAAGCTGTGAACAGAGTCACTGATACCAGCGCCATCAATACGAGCCAATATTTTGAAATCAATGTTTTCATTTTCTTTTTATTCTACGATTAATATCCTTGTTCTTTCAATTTCTCTGCCTCTGCATCGCTGATCCATTCATACATGGTGATGAAGGTTCCTACGTTGCCGAATAATGAACCATCTTTGTTGTTTACACTCATAACAACATACTGCAATACATAGTTCTGGCAGGTGTTATAATAAGAGGTATAGAGAGAAGGCTGGCTGATGCGCAACTTGCCGTCTCCATAGATGGTACCGAACGCCTCGCCGGTTTCACCAGCTATCTGGTCGTCCATCTCTACCTTTGGCTCAAGAATGTTCTTGGTATTGAACTTCAACTTCAGGTTGTAGCCCTTATAGTAAACATCCTTCAAGAGAACGGTATTCTCCTCGCCTTCCACTACCTCAGTCTTGATCAGACGGTTGGTTACGTTGTTCAGATACTGACTGTAGAAGGTAGATGTAACCATGCACCAGCCAGAGAAGTTGTGGATATCGAAAGGACAAGACTTCTGCATTACCACGTGGGTATAGTCCTTATAGAGATCTGTCCAGTTATACTTCTCCGGAATCACCAGTTTCAGGGTGAAGCCGAGCGAATCGGTCTTGCCGATGTTATCATAGATACCCTGAACCTTCACATTTCCTACCATCTCGCCCGCCTTGATTGTAACGGTGTTGTTGAGGATGCGGTAATGCTTACCCTCGATGGCATTGCTCTGCTTGTCTACTACCTCTACGCCGAAGGTGCGGTCGTAGTCAGCTTTTTCGGTTGCAGATACAGGCACATTGAAAACCTCATTGCTTTCCTGTACAGCATACTGATAGAGCGTATCAGAGAACATGATATGACTTGAACCAGCATAAGTGGTATAATCCTGTGAACAACTCACAAGAGCGATGAGTGCAGCTACGGCTGCCAAACATCCCATCATTATTTTCTTCATGATCGTCTCCTTATTTTATTTGTTACTTTCATTAGGCTGAATCTCAGAACCTGGTGCCTCAAGCTCATGCTGAGGAATTGGCCAGACAAAGAGAGGGTCATCCTTTTCAACCTTCAGACTGCTCTGCACGAAGTTGGCAGCAGGCTGGTCGGCAGCCTTACGCTCAAATCCCTTGTGCCAGCGCTTGAGGTCGTTCAGACGGAAGCCTTCCATATAGAGTTCCTTCACGCGCTCTGCCTCGATTATCTTCATGGCGTTGCTCTCGCTCATCGAGGTGTTACCACCATATGAAGAGTAGCGGGCTGTACGCAAGGTAGAGATGTCCTTACCTGCCTTACCATAGTCCTTCTTCATGGCGTAAGCCTCAGCACGAATCAGATACTGCTCTGAGAGACGGAATACCATTGGCTGGTGAACATGCAGGATATTGCTGTTCAGGAATTCTGCATCGCCGAAATACTTGCTCAGCAAAGGCCACTGCAAACCATGCTCATAACCTGTTACACGGGTTGTGAAGATGGCTGCAGCACGGAGGTCCTTGCTGTCGAATGAGTTGATGACCCATGTCTCAGGCACATAGTCTGGACGATAAGTTACGAAGTTGTAGTTATCGAAGATGGTACCCAGAGCACCGCCATAGCTGTTCACGGTAAAACCTACCTTCCAGATAGCCTCACGCGAATCACCATAGGTCCAGATATACTTATAATCGTTCACCTGGTTTGAATAGGTGTTGGAAGAAGCCTTCTCTAATGTATAATACTTACTGCCGATTACCTTAGATGCATACTTGATGGCATCATCATACTTGTGCATATATAAGGATACGCGCGCACGCAAGGCATGACAGGTATACTCGTTGAAGTAAATCTCGTTGTAGAGACTTCCTGTGAAGTCTTCGTCTACTTTCAGATATTCAGCAGCCTTGTCAAGATCTCGCAATACGAAATCGTATGATTCCTTCAGAGTGGCTCTCTTCTGTGGCTCATTGCCGTAATAGTGCTCTGTGAGTACAACGCCGAGTTCCTTCGCAGCCTGCTCATCGCTATCGTAAGCCTTGCAGAAACACTTGATCAGTTCTGAGTAAGCCAGGGCACGGGCGAAGTAAGCCTCGCCCTCATACTGCTCCAACTTATCAAGCTGCTTATCATCATTGGTTGCAGCCTTTACCTTTTCAACATTATCGAGCAGGAAATTGCATCGGTTGATCACATCATAAAGGTCGGCATATACCGCCTTGATGTCGGTGTTGGTAGCCTTGATATCTTTCCAACGGTAGATATCGCCATAGGCATTAGAGTAGCCCTTCACGCAGTACACGAAGTCTGCCTGCAGATCTGGCAGGATTGTCAGATTGCCCGAATAGAGGGCGCTGCTCTTGAAACTGTCGTAGATACCGTACACCAGCTTGTCCATGTCGTCCACCGTGTTGATAGCCTGGTCCATGAGGATAGAATCCTCAGGATACTTATCAAGACAGGAAGACATGGAGAGGGCTAGGATTCCCGACAGGATGTATGTCTTTATATTTTTGATATTCATTTTTTTTCCTTTCTTGGTTAGAATTGCAATTCAACACCCAGAGTAAACTGGCGTGATGCCGGATACTGTGCCTGGTAAATATTGGATGAAACCTCAGGATCCAGACCGTTGAAACCGGTTACGGTGAAGAGGTTCTGTGCCTGACCATAGATTCTGACCATAGAGAAGAAGTTGGTCTTGCGCAACAGACTCTGTGGCAATGAATAGGACAGACTGAGATTCTTCAGACGGAGGAACGATGCATTCTCCAAGAAGCGATCGTCGAGCTGGGTTACCTCGCCCCAACGTGGGATATCGGTAATGTCGCCTGGCTGCTTCCAGCGGTCGTACAACAGACGGTTTGACTGGTTGTAAGCAGTACCGAAGGTTATACCGCTCTCCTCGAAGTAACGGTCGTTGTTAATCACGTAGCGTGTACCAATCCAGCTGAACTGGGCAGAAAGCTGCAAGCCCTTCCAACGGAAGCTTGTACCGAAACCGCCCATCCAAGGTGCATCATAGGTCTTGCCTGTCATCACCTTGTCGCTCTCACGGAACTCGTTGGTCACGTTGCCGTTCTTGTCATACCAGAGCTGCTCACCATTCGCTGGGTTCACACCGGCATAACGGTTCAGGAAGAACTCGCTTACTGAGTGACCTACCACATACTTCAAACCGGTGGTTGAGTTTACATACTCGGTTACACCGTTATAGAGTTCCTTCAATCGGTTCTGGTTGTAAGATACGTTGGCACTTACATTCCAGGTGAAGTCGCGTGTGCGGATTACATCACCGTCAGCACTCAGCTCGATACCCTTGTTAGCCATCACACCTACGTTCTTCCAGCGATAGCCCTCGCCGGTTACGGTATAAGACTCAGGAACGCGCATCAGCATATTAGAGGTACGCTTGTAGTAAGCCTCGAAGCTGAAGTTGATTCTGTCGAGGAAGCCCAAACGGAGGGCGAAGTTGTTTGCCCATGTTGACTCCCAACCCAATTCCTCGTTACCACTCTGTGATGGATAGAAACCGGCAGTATCATCGTAGTTGGCACCACCCGATACCAGAGCCAGGTGATAATAGTTAGGAATCTCAGAGTTACCCGATGTACCGGTACTTACGGCAATCTGGGCTGTGCTGAGCCACTTCATATCCTTCAGCCAGTCGGTCGACTTCACGTTGTACATGAAACCGAGCGACCAGAATGTACCCCAGCGATGATCCTTACCGAAACGTGAAGAAGCATCAGTACGCAGAGAGAAATCGGCATAGTAGAGCTCCTTATAGTTATACTCGCCACGCATGAAGAATGACAGGTAAGAATAATCAGAAGATGAATCTGCCCAGCGGCTGGCACGTGTACCTGATGATACGTTGGTCAGGAGATCGCTGGTCTGACCCTTGGAATATACCTGGAAACCATCTGAGTGGAAATTGACAGCCTCCTGACCCAGCATCACGTTGAACGAATGGATATCGTTCAGAGTGAAACGGTAGTTAGCCGTAGTAGTCTCTGTCAGGTTGATGGCATCGCTGCTCTGGCGTGCCGCAGTACCCTGTCCGTGATTTGAAGAGAGACTTGGGAACGACTGGAGGAATGCTGTAGAATGGGTGAAATCGACACCAAACTGAGTACGGATAGTCAGATTCTCTATCGGATAGATTTCAGCATACATGGTAGAGAGCACCTTATATTTCTTGTTCTTGATAGGATTCAAGCCCATGTAAACGATAGGGTTCTCGCTGGTTCCAGCCCAGTTGCCTGCTGAAAGTGAAGCCAGACTGCCATCCTTTGCGTATGGATTCCAGTAAGGCAGCATGAATCGGCATGCTGAGATAGGAGTAACGGTAGTATAGCTACCGTCGTCAGCCTGCTGAGCCTCCTCATAGGCAGCCATGGTGTTGGTACCTACCTTCAACCACTTGCTAGCCTTTACATCTGCATTGGTGCGGATGTTGTAACGGCGGAAGGTTGAATTCTGTGCGATACCGTCCTGATCGTAGAAACCACCAGAAACATAGTAGTTCAAGCGGTCGGTAGCACGGTTGATAGAGAGTTCGTAGCTCTGCAGCGGAGCGCGGTCGTTAAACACCTCGTCCAGCCAGTTTACGTTTACTCTTGAAAGGAGATTGTAATCCTTACCTGTATCCAGACCTACTTCTTTCTCAAACTGGATACGCTCATCGGTATTCATCATTTTCCAGTTGGTCTGTGCCAACTCAGAGAAACCATACTGTGCACGGAGCGTAATCTTCGCCTTGTCCATTGACAAGCCTCGCTTGGAAGTGATGACAACCACACCATTGGCAGCACGTGCACCATAGATAGAGGTAGAAGAGGCATCTTTCAATACAGAGATACTTTCGATGTCGTTAGGACTCAAAGTATTGAAATCAGAACTTGAGATTGGCACGCCGTCGAGGATAAAGAGTGGCGACTTTCCGGAGTTGATAGAGTTGGTACCACGGATTTGGAAGGTAGCCGCCTTGCTAGGTTCACCCGAAGAAGAGATGACCTGCAAACCAGTACTCTGTCCCTGCAAAGCTTGGTCGAAGCTTGCCGCCGGCACATTTTCTATCTTTTCAGACTTTACGGCAGACACGGAACCCGCAATGGTTCCCTTCTTTCTCACGCCATACGCCACCACAACCACTTCATCCATCATCTTGGAATCCGAAGCAAGGGTGATGTTGAGCGTATTTGTCTGCGCTTTCACAACGTGCTTCTGCGTAACGCAACCCACATAAGAGTAGACAAGCGTAGCCTTCGAAGCACCCTTAATTTCGATGGTATAGTTACCGTCAATATCGGTCACTACGCCATTTGATGTTCCCTCTTGCATAATGGTCACACCAATCATCGGTTCGTTGTCTTCAGCAGACACGACTGTACCCTTGACGCTGAAACTCTGCGCCAAGACCGATTGGATAGACAACAATACAAGTGAGACAAGTAAAAGAGTTAATCTTCTCATCCTTGTTTGTTTCAAGTTTATTAATTAATAATTATAATTTTTTTCTTATTTTTTTCTCGTTTGGTAAAAGCCGAAAGCACTCAGGGCGACACTTCGCCCCTCCATTTATACATTCTTTCACTAATATGCACGCATGGAAATACCTATTTAACTTAAATCGGTGCAAAATTACGAATATTTTCTTATTTGCCCAAGATTATCGCTTAAAATTTAAATGTTTGATATGAAATATCTATGTTTTTTAGCATATTTGCTCATAAATTTAGTTAATTGTCGATTTTTTGTCACATCCGATTACAGTTTGCAAAAACAAGTTCAATACATACTTTTTTTGTTTCTATGCAGCCGTTTTCATAAAGCTGAAATTACGTCCCGACGTAGCTTGTACTACGTCCGGACGTATCTTTTGCTGCGTCGGGACGTAGCAAATGCTACATCGGGACGCATTTTTTACTGCATCGGAACGTATTTTATCAGCTGACGCAAGTGGTTCAATCAGCTAACGCAAGTAGCTCTATCAGCTAACGCAAGTAGCTCAATCAGCTGACTCAAGTGGCTCAATCAGCTGACGCAGATATCTCGACAAGCCGAAGGATACGTCTCCATTAGCCTACGGAGTCGTATCCGTAACCCAACGGAGTCGTATCCGTAACCCCACGCAGCCATATTCTTAACCCCACGCAGCCATATCTATAGGCAAACGGAAGCACATCATTTATTTACCTCTTCACCTTCATATATTCCGTAGGAGTCATGCCATACTCCTTGGAGAAGCATTTGGAGAAATAACTGCTGTTGGAAAAACCAACGGTATACATCACCTCGGAAACACTGAACTTGCCCTGGCTCAGGAGCTCGGCTGCACGCTTCATACGCATCTCACGGATATACTCTACAGGCGTACGACCCGTTATCGCCTTCGTCTTGCGATACAGCTGTTTGCCACCTATGCCTATCACATCCTGCAACATCGAAACATTGAAGTCGGAATCAATCATGTGCTTCTCTATCGCCTCATTGATCTCTTCGAGCAGACGCTTGTCTGCCCCATCCAACTCGCAGACATTTACTTCCTTCTTTTCCTCTTCAGAAGACTCAGAGCGTGCAGGAACTGGTTCTGAGGATGATGACTCAGGCTCAGATACAGGCGAAGCGGATAACCCAGTGGCAACAGCTGATGGCTCCTCAGGTTTCTTCACATTCAGGTAGCGGACCATCAGAGCTGTCACCTCATCAAATGAATGATGAGCTACGGCAGCCTTCAAATCTTCCGTCAGACGGTTGAAGAAGTCTATACGCATCTGTACCTGCTCCAACACCTCAGCCTTCTGCTTCTGGGCATCAGCCAGTTCCTTGCGCAGAAAATACCAGCTTACCAGCCATGCCACAAACACGATGAGTGCCGTGACATAGAAGAGCTTGCACCACCATGAGAGATACCAAGGCGGCAGGACGGAGATGTCGAGCGAATAAACCTCGGCAGCTATCTTGCCTTCACCATCCACGGCATGAACCGTAAGATGATAATCGCCATACGACAAACCATTGTAGGTGATATCGATGTTGCTCGAGTTCAGATAATGCCAGTCGTGGTCGCTGCCTTCGAGTTTGTAAGCATAAACGGCTGAAGGATGATCAGCAAAAGGAAGGTCGGTGAGCTGCAGGGTGAAGTTGTTCTCATCACTCTTCAGTTTCAGGATTTCTCCACGCTCCTCACAAGCCTGTCCGTTTACGATGATTCCAGCCAGCATCAGGCGGGCAAACTGCTTAGGCTTCTGTGCTACATCGGAACTGATTGCCACATAGCCGTCATTGCCGCCCATCATTACCTCATGAGTCTGTCTGCTGTAACAGATGTTGAGCGGCACAACAGAAGGAATCATGAAGCGCTGGCTCTCGCCCTGTGGATTGATTACGCAGCATTCATTGCCCGAGACCACCCATATCTTGCCTTCCACATCGCACATGGTACTTACCTTGCCACCAATCTGCCATGTCTTGGAAGAAAAGCTGTTACCCAGCACTGAACCGGATGCATAATAACAGGTTACCGAAGTGTTATCACCCATCCAAATATTGCCCTTGCTGTCAGCCATCAGATAGTTGACAACATCTGAGTTAGCCACCTGCACCACCTTCATCGTGTTCGGATTGATGCAGTTGAGACGGGTATAGGTAGAAACCCAAATCCTACCCTTTCCATCCATCACCATCTGACCTACATGCAGACCAGAGAGCGCATTCTTTCCCTTGTCCGAGTAATGCCAGTCGGCTATGGTCTTGCCGTTCAGAAGAGCCGCCTTATCCATCACGAAGACACCGCCCTGATAAGAACCCATCCATATCCTGCCCTTCTTGTCCTGGAGAATATCGTAAGCCCAGGCAGTAGAATACTTGCCACTCTTATCGTAGACGATGAAGTTGCGCATCTGACGGGAACTGCGGTCATAGAAGTTGATGCCATGGTCGGTACAGATCCATACATCGCCGTCATGGTCTTCATAAATCTTGCGTACACGGTTATGACTCAGCGGGAAGGCAGAGCTGTTCTGCTTGTACCATGCCACATTCTGATAGCCTTCAGCATTCCGGGTGAAATGAATCAGACCGTTGGTACCGCCCATCCACCATTCGCCGTTACGGGTCTGGAGCATGGCATGGAGACAGTTGCCCTCACCCGACATCGTAATCTTATCGAGCGATACATAGCGGTAATAGGTATGGGTAGTGAGACGGGAGAGTCCATTGTCAGTACCCACCCATACATTCTGCCATTTATCTACAAAGCAAGCCCAGACAATGTTGTTAGGAATAGAAGCATCATCGCGGGAATCGTGGATATAATGGGTAATGGCATTGGAGAGTGCCATCTGATAGAGTCCGTTATCGGTTCCGATATAGAGATTGCCGGCAGCATCTGTAGAAAGACATTTGATGGAATTGCCGTTCAGAGCTGGAATCTGTGAGAAGTTCCTGAGCTGCAGATCGGCACAATAGAGAGCGCCCTCGGTACCAATCCAGTAGCATCGGCGCTTGGCATCATAGGCGAGCGCATTGACCAGCGGCTGTTCTCCGGCACGGAGCGGAATCAGTCTGCTGCCGAGACGCAGACCAGCAAGCGAACCTACGAGCAAGCCTCGCGGAGTAGAGAGCAAGGCATAGACATCGCCACCGAAATCAGTCTTACCACCCTTGATATCGAGCACACGGAGTTCCTTCAGCTGCTTGCGCTTCGCCTCATCGGCAAAAGCCTTCATGGCTGGTGTTTCGGCATATTGATAAGATTGCGTATCGAATTTCAGGATGCCGTTGCCAGTAGCCAGATAGAGCATCCTGCCCTCGAAACCGAGCGCATTGACACGCGTATTGCTGAATGTATGTTCCTGAAAATGGCGGTAGCCATGATAACCATCATAGCTGTAAAGACCGTTGTCGGTTCCGAGCCATATCATTCCATCACTGTCCTGGGTAATGGCACAAACGGACTGAGCACCTTCAAGGGAGGTGTTAACGAAACGCTGCGCATGGATGGCGAGCGAAACAAAGAGCATAGCAATTGCCATGCTGATGCGGTTTATAGGTTCTTTTGACTTTTTCATGTGTGCAAATTTACACAATATTCATGATAACGCCAAAAAATATCGGAGAAAATTCATAAAAAAAAGAATCCCCTGGGAAAAATAGCCGCTGCTATTCCCAGAGGATCCGATATAAACTATATACTTTATAACCAACTGAAATCGGTCTTTGTCATCTTATATTGCCTGGAGCGTAATCGACTTTTCGATATTTCGCTTGCTGTCTTTTACCTTCAGGATGATGTCACCCTTCTGCTTGCTGCTCTGTACGATGACTACGAGTTTGCCGGAGAAGAGTTTCATCTGAGGCTGGGTGAACGGTTCGAGCGATGTGGCATCGCCATTGCAAGCAGCCTTGAAAGTGCCGGCACCACTCACCTCGAAGGTCAGTTCGTCATCGGCAAGCGGACATTCATTGCCGTCCTTATCCTGCAGACTCACGGTGATGAAGGCAAGATCGTTGCCATCGGCATTCAGCAGCACATTGTGTTCATCGGTACAGCCTTCTACCATGCAGGCAATAGGCTCATGATCAGGTGTTTCTACGCTGAACTTCATCTGTGCAGGCTCGCCGGCGGTACGCTTCACGTCCTCGCCCACCTTATCGCCATACTGGTTGTAGGTAACCACGCGAATCTCACCCGGTTCATACTTCACATTGTTCCAGCGCAGACGGTAGCGGTCGAGGCGGCTTGACTTGTCCTTGCGAACCCTGCCCTGACTCTTGCCGTTGACGAAGAGTTCGCCTTCCACACCATCGGTGTAGCAATATACAGGGGTAACCTGTCCTTCCCTGCCCTTCCAGTTCCAGTGAGGAAGAAGATGGGTGGTATGCTGCTGCTCGTTCCAGCGGGCACGATACATATAATATCTATCCTTTGGAAGTCCGGCAAGGTCGCAGATACCGAAGTAGCTGCTGCGGCTTGGCCAGTAGGTATCGTATGGAGTAGGCTCGCCCAGATAGTCGTAACCGGTCCATACAAACTCACCGATTACCCAACTGTAGTCATCCTGCATCTTCCAGTCATCATCCGGAAGATTACTCCAGGAGCAATACTCCGTATCATAGCTAGAGCACTGACCATCGGCGTATGGATTGTTGTTGCTGGCACGCACCTGAACCGGGAACTTATACACGCCACGGGAGCTGACGGTAGATGCTGTCTCTGAACCCAGGAGGAATCCCTGAGGCAACTGCTCGATATTCTTATAATATTTATGTACGCGATAGTTGAAGCCCGGAACGTCCATCACCTGGGCAAATCCACTCTTCAGGGCAGCCTCAGCCTTGTCCATACCCTGGGTAACAGGGCGGGAAGGATCATACTGATGACAGATATCCTGCAGATGCTTGGCTATCTCCTTACCCTCCTTGCTCCACTGCTCAGGAATCTCGTTACCGATACTCCACATAATGATGCTAGGATGGTTGCGATGGTGCTTCACCAGATTGGTCATATCCTTGTCGCTCCACTCCTTGAAGAACTTGGCGTAGCCATTCTTGCACTTAGGATAAATCCACATATCGAAGCTCTCAGCCATTACCATCATACCGAGAGAGTCGCAGAGTTCCATCTGCATGGTAGAAGGCATGTTGTGGGCTGTACGGATGGCGTCGCAACCCATCTGCTTCATCATCTTGATCTGACGGATGAGAGCTGCCTTGTTTTCTGCAGCACCCAATGGACCGAGGTCGTGGTGCAGACAGACGCCCTTCAGTTTGCGGGTAACGCCATTGAGCTGGAAACCATAATCCTTGGATACGGCAATGGTGCGGATACCGGTCTTCAGGGTCTGGACATCAGCCACCTTCTTTCCTTCATATCGGGTAAGCTTTACCTGATAGAGATAAGGAGATTCCGGAGACCAGAGCTGAGGATTCGCCACCTTCAGAGTAGTCTTGATTTCAGGATTAGCACCTGTGACGATCTGCTCGGCAACCTTCTTGCCAGCCTCATCCAACAGGGCTATAACGGTTTTGCCCGACTTACCAGTCTTTCCTTCCAGCAGCGCATTTACTTCTACTTCAGCTTCCTGCTTATCAGCCTTCAGGGTACGGACGAAGGTATCCCAGGTAGAGAAGTTCTCGTTGCCATAGAGTTCTACGGAAACCGGACGGTAAAGGCCGCCTCCCGGATACCAACGACTGCTCTCCTCTACATTATTAAGATGTACCTCGATGAGATTACTCTTACCAAACTTGATGAAAGGTGTGATGTCGATGCGGAAGGCATTGTAGCCGTAAGCCCACTTGCCTGCCTCCTTGCCATTGACGCTGACAACAGGCTGGCTCATGGCACCGTCGAAGACGAGTACGGCACGCTTATAGCCCTTAGGAGCCGTCCAGTTCATCTTATACATACCCTCACCTATCCAAGGCAGCGCACCAGAACGTCCCGACTTCTCGGTCTTTTCGGTTTCGCCATTCTGCTCGATGGCCACCATCTGCAGGTCCCATTTCTTATCGAAAGGTCCCGAGATAGCCCAATCGTGCGGAACAGCTACCTGCTGCCACGCCTTGCCATCACGGGAGAAGTCCCATGAAGGCAGGTTGATAACCTTTCTGCTCTGCGCCTGGCACAGCGTTGTGAGTGCCAGGGCAAGAGTCATGAAAGTAATGCTTCTCTTGATCATATTGCTATTTAATATTCTTATTTATATGCATCAAATACGGCAGTTGGTTTGCCGCTGTTGTCGAAGGCTCCCTTGGTATATGCATCCCAACCCAGAGTGATATAGTTGGCTGGTTTCCAGTTGTTGTAAACTTCCGGTTCCCAATAGAAGATACCCTCGCAGGTAGAAATCTTCTTACAGCCATCCACCATCTTCTTCATCAATGGCGCAGCCTGCTCAGAACCCCACCACATACCGATTTCAGAGATGATGACGTCCTTGCCATACTTGGAAGAAAGAGTCTGGATGTTAGAGAGACAACTCTCTGCATAACTCTGCCAGTTATCATCTTCCGGATAAAGAGACAGTCCGATGACATCCCACTTTCCACCATTGTCCTTCAGCTTATCGTAGAGCCAGGTAAGTCCACCGAGGTCCTGACCCTTATCTACATGCACGATGACTTTTGCCTTAGGATAAACTTCCTTTACAGCATCATAACCGGCGTTGATATAAGCAGCAAAATTGGCTGCATTCTTAGATACCTGACCGGTTACAGCCTCATCGCTATTCCAGAGCATTCCGTCGCGGGTTTCATTGCCCACCTGCACCCACTCTAGGTTGGTTACACCTCTATCCTTCAAGGCTGTCAATACATCCTTGGTATGATCAGCCACAGCCTGTTTCATCTGTTCGGCAGTATAGCCCTGCCATGCAGCAGGAACTTTCTGGTTGCCCGGGTCAGCCCAGGTATCAGAATAGTGGAAGTCAATCATCAGACGGAAGCCGAGCTGCTGAGCACGCCAAGCCTTGGCGATGACATCATCCTTGCCACACCAGCCACCTTCCGGATTTACCCAGACACGCAGACGGATGGAATTGGTTCCCTCTTCGCGAAGGAGCTTCATGCATTCTGTTGCCTTGCCATTCTGATTATAGAATTTCACACCATCCTTCTCCATCTCTGTGAGCCAACTTACATCGGCGCCCTTGGCGAAGCCACTCATATCGTATGTCTTCTCCTTTTCGGGAGTGGTATTATCATCATTGCTGCAACTTGTTCCTGTAATAGAAAAAAAGAGTGCTGAAGCCAGCAATATGGCTTTTCCTAAAATATTCTTCATTGCTATTTTTCTTATTAATTATTCATATTTCCATGTCATGGTGTTGAGGTCAGCGGTAACGGTAACTTCACCACCAGTTACATCATCCTTGAACCAAATGTCCCAACAGTCACTAGCTGTTGACAATTTAAAAAGATCGCTTGGATCAGAACCATACCAAGTCTGCTTGTCGTCCTTGTTTTCACCTACGAAGATAAACCGGAAATTCTCCCAAGCTGTTGGCTTGTACTTGCAGGTATAAACGCCATCACTCACCTTGTTCATCACGGCAAGAAGGGTGTTACCATCCTTAGAGAACATACAGAGGGTATTGCTAACCTCTGGCTCTGGAGTTGTCTGGTCGCCCTCAACGATGGTGTATTCCAGCTGGCTGTGCTCACCAACTTTCACGGTTACGGTATAAGTACCAGCCTTGGCAATATTTACACTTCCAGCTGTTGCAGCATCTGTCATTTTGCCATCAGCCAAAGTATAGTTCATGGTCTTCACCACAGCTGCAGCATCTTCTGTACCTGTATCCTTGCTGTACTCTGCACCTGTTGCTACGATGCTAATTGGAGTATTATCGGCTGCGGTTGTAATCACCTTGGTCCAAGCATAGTTAGGAGCATCATAGGTCATATCTTCACCATTCAACTGCATCGACTTGATGTAAGTTGGCTTAAGTTCCTTAGCTTTTGTATCAAGAACTGTATAATAAATACCTGTCTGACCTGGGAACCAGATGTTCCATGCAGACTCAGTATTATCCATTTCGTACACATGGTTATCCTGTCCTACATTACCCCAAATGGTACCATCATTTTCCTTACCCCAGATATGGAACCAAGAAGAGGCATTCATATAGCCAGAATAAACTCCATCAGAATTAGGAGAATAGAGTTTGGTCAGAACTTGATCCTTTTTCTCATTCAGGATATTGATGTAGCTCATATCAATGAGGTATGGAGTAACCTTTACCTGGCAGACATTGCTGTAAGCGGCATCAAGATTGGCACCCATCTGACTCTTGATACGGAAATAAAGAGGTGAACTCACATCAGGAGACAAGCCGAGATCCTTGGCTGCAGCATTGAGATCAGCACCGGTGAAAGCCTTGGAAAGGTCGGTTACGGTGTATTCCTTTACTGATGCGAAATCTTCTGAGGCGGATGCCTGCAGATAAGTCTTCAACACTCCGCTGCCCGCAGGCTTGGTTTCATCGTTCGAAAACAAGGTAGGATTCTGCCAAGCCAACGAGAGGACAACGTCCTTACTGTTATCTACAGACAGCTTCACATCGGATGCCGATGCCATCAGATCGGATGCCTTGAAGCCATCCAGATATATCTTGTCGCCACTCTCGTCGCAACTCACCAGGGCGGTGAGTGCGCAGAGAAGCATCATCAAGTTTCTAAATATCTTTTTCATTCTTTTATCCTATTAATAGTTGTCGTTATGAAGATTTGGATTTGCGGTAAGCTCGGTGTTAGGGATTGGATAGATGTTGTACTTGCTATCCACTGCCTGTCCGTCGTGGACACCACCCTTCCACTGCCAGATGTACTTATTAGTAGTAAACTGACCATAGCGAATCAGGTCGGTACGGCGATAACCTTCATGATAGAGTTCACGGGCACGCTCATCGAGGATGAACTGGAGGAAGGCATCGTCATCAGCAAAGTTGCTTGCCCATACATCAGAAGCATTAGAGCGCTCACGAAGCTGGTTGATCCAATAGATAGCACCCTGCTTGCGAGAAGCAATCACGGTTGGATCTGTAGCATCACTACCACCACCCCAGTTATCCCAGTCATTATGCAGACGAACCACGCACTCGGCATACATCAGATAAACATCTGCCAAACGGAAGAGAGGGAAATCGGTTTCTACACCTGCATCAGCAGTATTAGATGCTGTAGTACCATCATCCTTCAGATTACTCCATTTCTCTGAGAGATAACCGGTGGTTTCATCGGTCATGTTGGTTACATCCTTGCTCTGACCATTGGTGAAGAACTTGCAGCGCTTGTCGCCACCTCCATCAATATCGGTCTGGGTAAACTTATCCACGAACTCAGGACGGAGACGGAACTCGCTCCAGCCACTGGTAGCACCGAAATCGGCAACATTCTGGTTGGCATTCGACATACTCAACTGTCCACACACCAAGTAAGTGGAAGAGCCCCAGCTTACAGTATGCTCAGCACTTACCGGCAAGGCGAAGATAATTTCGTTGGTACGCTTGTCGTTATCAGCATTGAAGAGTTTGCTGTAATTATCTTCCAGGGAGTAGCCCATGCTCATCACCTTATCGCAAGCCTCCTTGCACTCAGTATACTTAGGCACACCAGTATAAACCTCGCTGTTCAGATAAAGCTTGGCAAGCAAGGTATAGGCAGCACCCTGAGAAGCCTGACCGTAAGGACAGGTAGAAGCAGGAAGCATATCGCCTACACAATCCTTCAACTCGCTCTCAATATAATCGAATGTCTGCTGTGGAGTATAACGAGGAGGAATGTAGCTGCCCACAGGGTCGTTCTCTGTCACCATCGGAATGTTGCGATAGAAATCGAGGGCATGGTAATAGAACAGAGCGCGCATAAAACGGACTTCTGCCTTATACTCCTTCATCTTCTCAGCATCAGCACCTGAGAAACTGGCACTGTTGGCATTGCGCAGGAACTCATTGCAGAGGGCGATGTTGTAGTAGATACGATAATACATATCTGATACCCAGGCATCGTTGGCATCCCAGGAAAGATAAGTAAGACCCGTAGTCTGCTCACCTGTCAGCCAGGTAGAGGCAAATTCATCGGTACCACACTCCTGCATATTGATAAACATACGCATGTAGTCGAAGCCACTGCCGCCGTTCAAAACGGATTCCATATCCTTGTTGTCGCCACCCTTACCCTGACCACTGGTCACCATGGCAGCATAAATCTTGCCCAGCACTGCCTCGTAATTGGCAAGCGAGGTATAAACATCCTTAGAGGTTGTCTCTGTATGAGGATATTGGTCGAGATCGGAAACACAGCTGGTTGTGCCTGTCAGCACCGCTGTTCCCATCATCATACTATATAATATATTCTTAAGTTTCATTGTTATCTGTTTTGATTGTTAGAACTGAAGTCCGAGGCTTACTGAGTAAGTGCGAGGACGTGGATAGAATGAGTTGTCCATTCCGTTTGGCACCTCAGGATCTGTACCTGAGTAACCAGTGATGGTGAATACATTCTGTACCATCGCTGATACGGTAAGTGAAGCCCACTTGTTGATCTTGCCTACATTGTAACTCAAACTCAGGTTGTCGAGTTTCAGGAAAGAAGCATTCTCTACGTAGTAATCTGAGAGATACTGACGGGTCTTGAAACCAGTCTTCAGGAAACTGGTGTTGAGGTTGTTGAGCTGTGAGTTGTTGTAGCTTACTGTCTCGAAAGCACCTGTACTCATACCCATGCCGTTGTATACATAGTTGTCGATGTTGGCACGGAAACTCATACCGAGTGTCAGCTGCTTGTATCTCAAAGATGTGCTCAAGCCCATGATGTACTTAGGGGCTGGAGAGTGATAGCGGTAGAGATCTGACTCATTGATTTCGCCATCGTTGTTGAGATCGGCATAAGCGCCCTCGATTGGCTTGCCTGTCTTAGAGTCGTAGAGCTGATGATATACATAGAACATGTATGGCTCATATCCCTCTGAGAGTACCTGGAACTGGTAAGCATCGATAGATGGACCTACCTTCACGTTGGTCTGGCTTCCACCCTTTATCAATGAAAGGTTCTTCACCTTCATGTTCTGCCAGGTAAAGTTGTAGCTCAGGTTCCACTCCCAGTCCTTGGTCTGGATAGGGGTTGCATTCAGAGAAACCTCGATACCCTTGCTGTCCACATTACCTACGTTGGTAAGGATAGTCTTTGAGAAGTTGGTACCTGCTGCTGTTGGTACTGATGCCAACAGGTCCTTGGTCTTGCGGGTATAGAAATCGATGGCACCACCGATACGGCCATCCAGGAATCCGAAATCAAGACCGAAGTTCCAGGAGGTTGTAGTCTCCCACTTCAAGTCTGATACGTATGCCTCAGGACGGTAAGTATTGATATACTGTCCGTTGATGAATGCTTCGGCACCTGTCACGCTGTAGGTATAAACCGGCAGATAGTTGTAGTTGCCGATACCTTCCTGCTGACCGGTAACACCATAGCTGGCACGGAGTTTCAAGTTAGAAAGTACTTTCTGGTTCTTTAACCAAGGCTCTTCTGTCAAAGTCCAGCCCAAAGCCACAGATGGGAAAGTACCCCAACGGGTATCCTTAGAGAAACGGGAAGATGCGTCTCGACGAACGGTAGCCGTCAGGAGATACTTTCCATCGAATGAATAGTTGATACGTCCGTAATATGACAACATTACATGACGGTAATCTGATGCCTTTACGGTTGACAGGTTTGTGCCTGCCGCACTTTTGGTATAATAAAGAGGTGTAGTACTCTTCCAGTACTGGTAGTCGTAACCGGCTGTCAGATCTACATTACTCTTGATATCTTCGAAATACTTTGCATAGTTGGCATAGAGGGTAAGCAAGCGGTTCTCGTTCTTCTGAGGACCATACTTGTAATCGCTACCGCCCAAAGACTCATCCTTGTTGTAGCTCTGTGCTGCGTAGGCAGGAACATAAACGGTTCCATCGCCCTTGGCATAGTCAGCACCCACGGTAGCATGGAGCTTGAGGTCTGGCAGGAAGTGAACCTTGTAATCTACATCCATCGAACCGATGAAGCGGCTTACCTTACTCTTTGAATCATACAGATCAACCAGACCGCGAGGGTTTCTTACACCGGCATTCACTGGATAGCCATCAGCATCGAGTGCCTCATTATAGCCACCATATTTGTCGTTGCCGGAATAAACCGGGATGGTTGGGTTGAATGTGGCAGCTGCCCATACGGCACCACCATTATTGAATGAGTTGTTATTGAGGGTTCCCTTGGCATTGATGGTCAACTTCAGGTGATCCTGGAAGAAGCTAGGAGTCAATACCACGTTACCTGTCCAACGCTCTACATTATCTTTGCGAACCAGACCGCTCTGGTTGTAATAGCCTACAGACACACGGAATGGCAACCACTTGTCGATGCTGCCGCTCACGCTGAGGTTATTATCTGTACCGAAGGCTGTGCGGTAAACCTCATCGTTCCAATCGGTATTGGCTGTACCGAGCAATGACTTTTGGTTATCTGTACCGTACTGGTTGATGACATTCACAAATTCATCACGACTCAGCATATCTACCATCTGCGCACGGGTCTGCAAACTGTTGGTGGTATTGAAGTTCACCTTTACAGCACCCTGCTGTCCCTTCTTGGTGGTAATGATAATGACACCGTTAGATGCACGGGAACCATAGATGGCTGTAGAAGAAGCATCCTTCAATACAGTCATGCTCTCGATATCAGAAGGGTTGATCATGCTGAGGAAGTTGCTGCTGTTACCCGAGATACCACCCTGCTCCAATGGCACACCATCGAGCACGATAAGAGGGTCGTTGCTGGCATTAAGAGATGCACCACCACGCACACGGATGGTACTACCGGCAGAGGCAGAACCACTGTTGGACATAATCTGCACACCCGAAACCTTACCGTTGATCAACTGTTCTGGAGAAGAAACGAGACCTTTATTAAAGTCCTTCGATTTCACGGTAGCTACGGAACCAGTCAGGTCACTCTTTCTTGCCGTACCATATCCGATGACCACGACATCAGCCAGCGCCTTGCTGTCAGATTCGAGTTTCACCTTCATATTGTCTGAGATAGAAAGTACCTTATCAATATAACCGATATAAGATACCTTGATCTTCTTGGCTGAAGAAGATACCTGAAGACTGAAGTTACCGTCAAAATCAGTAACTGTACCGCCCTTTTCGCCTTCCACCATGACAGTGGCGCCAATCAGAGCCTCACCATTCTGCGCATCAGTCACCTCACCTTTGATGGTTCTTGTCTGCGCCATGAGTTGCAGACATCCGATGACGAACAATGCCACGAGAAGCAAACTTCTCTTTGCTAAATTCTGGATTGCGTTCATTGTTTTACTTTTAGGTTGCGTTTTACGTTTAAATATTACGTTTAAAATTGTTTTCGGTTGCAAAAGTAGGGAAAAGAGAAGAAAACAGCAGATAGATTTAAGACAAAAATAAAGAAAAAACGGACAAAAGCAAATCTTTATCTAGCTTTTGTCCGTTTTTTCTTTAAAGAGGCAGGAATCTTTAAATCAGTTCTATACCTTTACTCTTTAACAGGTACAAGTTTAGTACTGCCACCTTCTGTACCATCAGTAGAACCACCAGTCTCGCCGCCTCCGGTAGAGCCACCTTCGCCAGAAGCATTGCTCTCACCGAACACCTTAACAACACCAGAAGTATAAGCGTCAAGAATGCTTGCCAAAGCAGGCAATGGCTGCTGGTGACCATTTGTTACGACTGTTTCATCAGGAATAACGAAATCAATGTCACCATGATTCAAACGACCAGCACCATAGAAACCTTCTACAATAGAAGGAACATCTTCCGCCTTATCTGCAGCGTATGCATACATGAAATCACCGACACCTTCAAATGTCATATTCATCTTAGCTCTCTTAACCTGCAAACCTTCTGCAGAACTTGAAATGTGATCCAAATCAGAAAGATTTACCTTACCGATGATACGGAAGGCGATAGGAGTAGTATCCTTGCCCTTAGAATAAGCATCAATAATAGACTGAAGACCTGTAATCGTCTCAAGCTTACCAGTATTAACTGTTGTAGAAACGGTCTTAGCTGTCTTGGCTGTAACATACAGAACCTTAGCACCAGCCTTCTTGATAAGTGAAAGAAAGGGTTACGAGCGACATATCTGCCTGATCAGATGTATTATCTGAATACTGAAGAACAACATTGTCGCCATCAAAGGTAATCTCTGAGACAGTCTTTTCTATGACCTGACCATCAATCTTTATCGTCTGTTTGCTGCCGGCAAATACTGCCGTAAACAACATTCCAGCCAACAATAATAAATAAGCTTTTTTCATTTTAACGAATGTTTGTTAGATTAATTTTTTGGTTTGTTTTTGAATTTTACAATGCAAAAGTAGTGAAAAAATAGCTATTATAAAACATCCTGGCGCATTTTTCTTACGCAAACGTTTGCACAAGTATAAAATAAACTTTTTAAAAAGGGCATAAAAAAGACTGAATCCTGTTACGAAGATTCAGTCTCATAAAGAAGTGGTACCACCAGGAATCGAACCGGGGACACAAGGATTTTCAGTCCTTTGCTCTACCAACTGAGCTATGGCACCAACTTTCACAAATCGCGATTTATCATTTGCGGGTGCAAAGGTAATACTTTTTTCTGGTTCCTGCAAATTTTTCGGGAAATTTCTTTCAAAAAAAGATAAAAAAGTCTATTTTTGTTGGTATTATCCATTATTTAATGTACCTTTGCAGCAGATATCGGGATTTAGCGCAGTTGGTAGCGCACGTCGTTCGGGACGATGAGGTCGCTGGTTCGAGTCCAGTAATCCCGACCAAAAGCCGTCAGATGTGCCGTAAACACTGAGGATTTGCCTTGGTCGTGGTCAAAATGGCCGGCGAAATTTCGGTTTCACAAGAACTTAAAAATCCGTAAGCCTATGAAGTTTTTAAAGGATTTTTTTTATATCAATTACCATGAACGGCGAGCATTACTCATAATCCTGACCCTGCTCGTTGTCAGTACCACAATGATTTTCATTGTAGGTTCTAAAGAAACTATGCCCTCAGAAAAACAACAAGCCCATAACGATAGTATCATCAGGCATGCCACGCGGCAACATCCAGGCTATTATGAAGACGGACTTCAGTCGAGCGAAGTATTCGCCTTTGACCCCAATACGGCAAGCCAATCTGATTTCCAACGGCTGGGACTGGAATCATGGCAAGCCAGAAGCATCATCAAATATCGAAATAAAGGAGGTATCTTCAGGACACCTAGAGACTTTGCACGGGTTTACGGACTAACCAAGAAGCAATTCGAAAAACTGCTGCCCTTTATCAGAATTGGTAAAGACTACCAGCCGGCTGCCAACTTTTACCCAAGAGAAAGATACAACTACGGCTATCAAGAGACGGCTATAAGAACTAGAGAAGAAAGGAAGAAAGACACTATCCAATACAGTTATCCACGAAAACTGAAAGAAGGTCAGTATATCAACATCAATTCTGCTGATACGACCGAACTGCAGAAAATTCCCGGCATAGGCTCTTACTATGCCAGAAGCATCATCCGTTACAGAGAGCGGTTAGGCGGTTTTGTTTCCATGAGCCAGATACAAGAAGTGGAAGGCGTGCCCGAGACAGCCCTCCACTATATGAATATTGATGCAAAACATATCAGAAAAATGAATGTCAACCAGCTCAGTTTAACCGAATTGCGCAAACATCCTTACCTGAACTTTTACCAGGCAAAGGAAATCGTAAACTACCGCAGAACCCATGGTCCGCTGAAAAGTGCTGAAGAGCTGCGTCTCCTCAAAGACTTTCCACCTGCCGAAATAGAACGAATCAAGCCGTATCTTGCCTACTAGGGGCAAGATAGCCTGTCTGCAAGTTTGCCGGTTTTGCTAAATGACACCAAACTGGTGCAGGAAGATAAGGAAAATACAGATTGGACAGATAAAACGGATAGTGAACAGGAAAACAGGGAAGAGAGTTCCCTTCAAGGTTCCCCAGTTGGTAAACTCATCACGCACAATCTTCTTTGGCACATACCATCCCAGGAACAAACAGGTGATGAACGACCCCAACGGCATGAGCAGCTGGGCAGTAAAGTTGTCACAATTGCTCAAGAAATCCTTGCCGAAGAAGCCCAAATCAGGTACGGCACCCTGAGAGAGCGAACAGAATACAGCTATGATGCAGCAAACGACGGTCTCGAACCAGGCTCCCTTGGCACGGCTTATCTTACCCTCCTCATAAATAAAGGCGGTACCTATCTCATGCATCGAGATGGTAGAAGTCAGGGCTGCCAATACAAGCAAAGCATAGAACAACACCGAAATCACATAACCGACAACCGGCATGTTACCGAAAGCCTCCTGGAATACGTTTGGCAAGGTAATGAAGATGAGCGAAGGACCGCTGTCTGGCTGCACACCTACCGAGAAAGCTGCAGGGAAGATCATCAAACCTGCCAATACGGCGATTACCGTATCAATGGTCACAATCTGAGTAGCAGACTTCAAGAGATTGGTCTGTCGGTTGAAGTAAGAGGCATAAGTACACAGACAAGCCGTACCCATGCTCAAAGAGAAGAACGCCTGTCCCAGCGCTTCGAGCAACACGTTTTCATCTACCTTAGAGAAATCCGGCTTCAGAAGGAACTCCACTCCCTTCATCGCTCCCGGCAGAGAGCAGGAAGCTATCACAATCACAATCAACAGGAAGAAGAGCATAGGCATCAGTATCTTGGATGCTTTCTCTATACCATTGCGCACACCGCGTACTACCACCATGTGGGTAAGCAGGATAAAACCTACTGCCCATAAGGTAGGACGGATAGGATCGGCTGAAAAGGTCTGGAAATAGGTCTTCACATACTCTGCATCGCCATGAACACCGCCCATGATACTGGCATAGAGATACTGCAGGCACCAGCCAGCCACTACGGCATAGAAACCCAGGATAATCATAGAGGTGATGACACCCATCAAGCCCAAAGCACCCCAAGCCTTATGCTTTCCCAAATTAGAATAAGCTCGGGCTGCATTAGAAGCGGAATGACGGCCGATGATGAATTCGCTCATCATGCCAGGCAATCCGAGTAGGATGATACATACCAAATAGATGAGAATGAAGGCGGCACCACCATTCTGACCTGCCATATAAGGGAAACGCCACACATTACCCAAACCGACTGCCGAGCCGGCTGTGGCAAGAATAACGCCCAACTTACTACCAAAATTTCCTCTTGTTTCCATTATCTAAATCTTTAATGTGTAGTGTTTGCTTTTTCCGACGAAACGGCAGATGCTACACCTTATTATATATAGTTATATCCGATTACAAATACTTTATCCGAAGACCCCAAACTGGTTCAGGAATACCAGGAAGATGAGGACAGGACAAACGAACTTAATCAGGAAAAGATAAATACCGAAGAGACGGCCCTTCAAGGTTCCCCAGTTAGTAAACTCATCCTGTACGATCTGCTTAGGTACATACCAACCCAGGAACAGACAGGTAAGGAATCCTGCCAGAGGAAGGAATATCTGACCCGTAACGAAGTCGAACCAATCGAACAGCGCCTTTCCGAAGAACGATAGCTTATCTGTTGCACCCAAAGAGAGCGAACAGAAGGCTCCGATGATGGCACAGGAAACCGTAACGATGGTAGCACCCTTCTTGCGGTCTATCTTCAACTCCTCGTAGAAGAAAGAGGTATTCACCTCATGAAGTGACATCAGCGAGGTCAAGGCTGCTACCGACAGCAACACGTAGAAGAGCAGCGAGATAATCCAACCCAGTACAGGTAACGATGCAAACGCCTGATTAAAGACATTCGGCAAAGTGATAAAGATGAGCGAAGGACCACTATCCGGTGATACTCCTACAGAGAAGGCTGCAGGGAATATCATCAGACCAGCCAGTACTGCTACCAGCAAATCGATGATGGAAATCTGCAAAGCACTCTTAAAGAGATTGGTCTGACGGCTGAAGTAAGAGGCATAGGTACAGATACAGCCCATACCGATACTCATAGAATAGAACGACTGCCCCAAGGCATTCAGGAACACGTTTCTGTCTACCTTTCCGAAATCAGGCTTCAACAGGAACTCCACGCCCTTACCTGCATCCGGCAACAGACAAGCTGCTACCACAATGATCAAAAGCAGGATGAACAGGAGAGGCATCATCACCTTAGAAGCCCTCTCTATACCGCCGCGCACACCATGAATAATCACGAAATGACAAATCAGGAATATCGCTACCGTCCACATAACCGGACGCACAGGATCAGAAGAAAACTCCTTGAAGTAATTCGCCACAAAGGTTGGGTCACCATGCAGTTCGCCCATGATGCTGGCATAGACATACTGCAGACACCAGCCCGAAACCACCGCATAATAGCCCGTAATCAGGAAACCGGTAAGCACCTCAAGATAGCCTACCCACTTCCAAGCAGTACCATTAGAGAGTTTGGTATAGGCACGTGCGGTATTAGAGGCACCATGACGGCCGATGATAAACTCAGAAATCATACATGGAATGCCCAACAGGAGCACACTTCCGATGTATACCAGAATAAAGGCTGCGCCACCTTCCTGACCAGCCATATAAGGGAAGCGCCATACGTTACCCAAACCTACGGCGCCACCTGCTGTAGCAAGAATCAATCCAATCTTGCTACCAAAACTTCCTCTATTTGAATCAGTCATTTCTATCTTTCTATTACTAATTTCTTATTTTTTAATTTTTCTTCGTGCAAAATTATAAAATAATTCTGAAATATATGAATTATTTGAAAGCAAAAATACAATTTTAGTAATATTTATGCAATTTAATCCGTTTTAGGACGAAGAAATGACCTTTTCGATACATTTTCTAACGATATTCAGCCGGCAAGGTATCACGCCACTTCGAGAAAGGATTGCCCAAGAGATGCGAATTGTAGAATCGCTTGTCGCCTGTTACCTCCATGCCGATGAAATCAGGTTTCTCATAGGCTTCGGTCTCGCTAGCCAACTCCACCTCTGCCATGACCAGACCTTCGTTATCGCCATAGAACTCATCTACCTCGAAGGTATGACTGCCACTTTTCACAAGATAGCGACGCTTATCGATGACGCCACCCTGACAAAGCTGCAGAAGATGCTGCGCCTCGTCCATCGTTATCTCCTTTTCAAACTCATAGCGGGTCATGCCGCCATTTACCGACTTGCCCTTAATAGTAAGGTAAGCCTTCTCATCCCGTGTACGAACCCGCACCGTAGCCCCCTCGGCAGGAATATATCCCTGCTGGATATGACTAGAAGAAAAGGCGGCGCTTTTATAAGCGTCGCCCTTCTTAACGAGGAATTTTCTTTCTATTTCTAATCCACTCATAGTCTTATGCTAATGATGCTGCATAGATGAGAAAAAGAATACCGAGGACTATCAATCCACCGAATATCCACTTGATTACTTTCTCGCCTTTTGCAGCCTGTTTCTTCTGATAAGCCTCATGTTTGGCTCTTCTTAAGTCTTTATTTCCACTCATAGTCGTATGTTTTTTAGATGATTATTGTTGTTCGTCATCATTCGTAGGAAACTCCATCAGGTATGCCTTGATGAAATCATCTATCTTGCCGTCCATCACGCCATCTACATCCGATGTCTGATAGTTGGTACGGTGGTCTTTCACACGACGGTCGTCGAAGACATAACTTCTAATCTGGCTTCCCCACTCTATCTTCTTCTTACCAGCCTCAATCTTAGCCTTAGCCTCCAGACGCTTCTTCATGGCGCGGTCGTAGAGTTGGCTCTTCAAGAGCAACAGGGCTTTGGCACGGTTCTTTGGCTGGTCACGGGTCTCGGTGTTCTCGATGAGGATTTCTTCTTCCTCGCCGGTATCAGGGTCGGTATACCAATAACGCAGACGGACACCGGATTCAACCTTATTCACATTCTGACCACCGGCACCACTCGAACGGAAGGTATCCCAGGAAAGCTTGGCCGGATCAACATATACCTCGATGGTATCATCTACCAGCGGAGTTACGAAGACACTGGCAAAACTGGTCATTCGCTTGCCCTGGGCATTGAAAGGAGAAACACGCACCAGTCGGTGCACACCGTTCTCGCTCTTCAGATAGCCATAAGCGTACTCGCCGCCCTCGATGGTCATGGTCACGCTCTTGATACCAGCCTCATCACCTTCCTGCATATCGGTGATGGTTACCTTGTAGCCATGAGCCTCAGCCCAGCGCATATACATACGCATCAGCATCTGTGCCCAGTCCTGGCTTTCTGTACCACCGGCACCGGAATTAATCTTGAGCACGCAGTCCATCGGGTCTTCCTTCTGGCGAAGCATGTTCTTCAACTCCAGGTCTTCTATGGCTTTTATCGCCTTGGCATAATCGGCATCCACCTCTTCCTCAGTCACCATTTCGTCTTTATAGAAATCGAAGGCAAGCTGCAGTTCATCGGCATAAAGACGTACAGTCTTATAACCGTCGAGCCATTTCTGGATACCTTTTACCTTCTTCATCTGCTCCTGAGCATACTTCGGGTCTTCCCAAAAGTCAGGAGCCTGGGTGCGGAGCTGCTCCTCTTCGAATTCTACTTTCTTCTGGTCTATATTGAGATAGTGATGCAGAGCGTCAGCTCTGTCCATCACATCCTTCAACTGGTCAGCTGTAATCATTAACTCTTAACTTTTAACTTTAAACTTTATGATTACTCCTCATACATCTTGTCAATCTCCGCCTTGTAGTTCTTGTTGATGATAGGGCGGCGAATCTTCAAGGTATTGGTCAACTCACCCGACTCCATAGAGAAGTGGTGAGCCAGGAGGGTAATGCGCTTAATCTGCTCATAATAAGCCAGATGCTGCTGGAGAATCTGGATACGGTCCATCAGCATCTTCTGCACTTTCTCGTTAGCACACAAATCTTCACGGCAAGTGAAGGCGATCTGATGCTCACGTGCCCAATCCTCCACGAGACGGAACTCTGGAACGACGAGGGCTGATACGAACTTGCGCTGGTCGGCAATCACAGCCACCTGATCGATAAACTTATCTACCAGGAGCAACGATTCTACCTGCTGCGGAGCGATATACTTACCATTCGATGTCTTGAACAGGTCCTTGATACGCTCGGTGAGATAAAGCTCGCCATCCTTCATGTAGCCGGCATCACCGGTATGGAAGAATCCATCCTTGTCGAATGCCTTCGCATTGGTGGTATCACGATGATAATATCCCGGAGTGATGGTAGGACCCTTGAGGAGCACCTCATTATCCTCACCTATCTTTACCTGAATGCAAGAGATAGGGCGCCCCACAGAACCCAGACTGCGTTTCTTGTCAGAATGATCGCAAGATACGGTGGCAAGACTCTCGGTCAAACCATAACCCACCACCATATTGATACCGATGGCATGTACAAATGCCTCTACTTCCGGACTTACATAAGCACCCGCTGTAGGGAAGATATTAGGTTTTTCCAAGCCCAACTGCTTGCGAACCATGCTCAAAATGGTCTTGTTGATAATCTTATATTCCAACTCCAATGTCAGAGGAGGGCGCTTGCAGTTTGCCAGATATTCTATATTCCGCTTCTTTCCTACTGCCAAGGCATGGTAGAAGAGTTTCTTCTGGATAGGACCTGCATCATCCATCTTTGCCTTTACGGCGATATACACCTTCTCCCAGAAACGTGGCACACTACACATACAGGTAGGATGCATCTCTCTCATACTCTCCTGAATTTCATGAGGATAAGTATTGATGATGAGTTCGGCACCTTCGCTCAAGCAGAGATATGCCCATCCACGCTCAAAGATATGGGTGAATGGAAGGAAATCAATGACACGGTCCTTTTCGGTAACAGGAATGCACTCATTGTTTGCCTTCAAAGCAGCATAATACTGGCTATAGGTAAGCATCACGCCCTTGCTATCTCCGGTTGTTCCACTGGTATAGAGGATATTAGCCAAATCATCCATACTTGCCTGCTTGTAGAGTTCCTCTACCTCCGTCTGACGAGGAAGATTCTCTCCCAGCTTCAGGAAGTCCTTGAAATAGAGAGCAGCAGGATCGTGTGTACTGATGCGCACGCTGGAATCGAAGATGATGATACGTTCCAGAGATGGACAGAGGGCAAAGATACGGTGAGCCTTGTCATACTGCTCCTGTTCGCCAACAAAGAGAAAGCGAATCTGCGCATCATTAATCATATATTGAATCTGCTGCTCGCTGCTGTTGGCATAGAAAGGCACAGAGGTTACTCTGATACCGTACGCACCGAAGTCGGTGTACAGATAATGCACACAGTTCTGCGAGAAGACAGCGATTTTGTCAAGAGGTTTAGCCCCAAGATTCAGGAGGGCATTGCTCACTTGTTTCACTCTTAAGGAAAAGAGGCTGAATGAAACCGATTGCCACTGGTCGCTGCCAAACTTTCTGAAAGTTAAAGCAGTTTTCTCTCCCCATTTCTTGGCGAGATCATGTACCAGTACCGAAAGATGACTATTAATCTGCATAAGCTTATATTTATATTCTGATGCAAAGATAATAGAATTTGTTAAGAACACAAAATAAAAAGATATTTTTTCCACTTTATCTGCTCTTTTTTTCGTATCTTTGCAAAAAAATCAAAGAATAGGGAGATTATGATGACACAAGAAGAATATGTAAGCGATGCCGTGGATTTGCTGAAAAAGCTTATCGCCACCCCATCTGTAAGCAGAAACGAGAAGGATGCTGCCGACATCATGGAGCAGACCATCCGCAAATATGGTTTCGAACCTCATCGTGAGGCGAACAACATCTGGATTATCGACCCTCATTACGATGAGAGCCGACCTACCCTGCTGCTCAACGCTCACATCGATACCGTGAAGCCTGTGGCTTCATGGACACGCAACCCGTTTTCACCGGATGTTGAAGAGGGTGTACTTTATGGTTTGGGCAGCAACGATTGCGGCGGCGGACTCTGTTCACTCCTCCAGATATTCAGAATGCTGACCGCAAAGCCTCAGCAGTATAATCTTATCTATCTGGCATCCGCCGAAGAAGAGGTGTCGGGAAAGAATGGCATCACCCGTGCCCTGCCTTTGCTTCCGCATATCGACCTTGCCATCGTAGGTGAGCCTACCGGCATGAACCCGGCTGTTGCCGAAAAGGGACTGATGGTGCTGGATGTGATTGCTCACGGAAAGAGCGGTCATGCTGCCCGCAACGAGGGAGTAAACGCTATCTACGAGGCATTGGATGATATGCGATGGATTCGTGACTATAAGTTTGAGAAGGTAAGCGAGTTCCTGGGACCTACCAAGATGACGCTTACCGTAGTGAATGCCGGAACCCAGCACAATGTGATTCCGGATAAGTGTACGATGCTTGTGGATATCCGCACCAACGAGTTCTATGACAACGAGGAGGTTTACAAGTTTATCTGCCAGCACCTGAAGAGCGAGGTGAAGGCGCACAGTTTCCGTCTGAAGTCATCCCGCATCGACCCGGCGCATCCTCTTATCAGGAAATGTGTAGCCATGGGCATGAAGCCATTCGGCAGTCCTACCCTCAGCGACCAGGCTCTGATGCACTTCCCTTCGTTCAAACTGGGTCCGGGCGAATCCTCCCGCTCCCATTCAGCCGATGAATTTATCAAAATAAGCGAGATTTCGGATGCTGTAGCTAAATACCGGAAACTCTTGGATGGAGCCAGCATCTGAAAGAGACATTCGTAATCTACATCTCCACTTTCAGCAGCTTTATCGCCTCTGCCGTCAGCCCCGTCATATCCATGATAGACGCTTCATCCATACCCTTTGCCAGCATCTTCCTGGCAATTTCAAGGCTTCGCTGGTTCATGCCTTCTTCTATGCCTTCAGCTCTACCTTTCTCCATGCCTTTCTCCATGCCTTTTTCCATACCTTCTTCCATTCCTTTCTGGTATCTGTCATCCAGAAGGGTTCTTTCAACACTTACCGAATCCCAGAATTTATCATAGGCTCTGAGTTCGGCATCAGTAAAACCGGAAACTTCAAGATCTTCTACGGCTTTTCCAATCTCTGGGTCATTGAGCAGGT
>ENA-OPAL01000090-OPAL01000090.1-human-gut-metagenome-genome-assembly--contig:-NODE-90-length-71707-cov-6.493315_pt1 | contig 71707 bp, 103 predicted proteins | sample MGYA00241057_ERZ501430 | MGnify/ENA primary metagenome ERZ501430 (study PRJEB25962, sample SAMEA2042506) | human gut metagenome | biome: human gut; feature: human-associated habitat; material: faeces...
TAACGGATAGCCCCAATATCCACCTGCTGTATTTGCAATGGTTCCCCATTGTAGAATGAAGCCGTTGGCAAATTTGACATAACCGTTTTGTGCAAGATTTGCACTTACTATACCACCGTTATTTGCTGCACCAACAAGCGCTTTTACAAAAGCAGTGGTTGCAATCCTTGTACTGTTATCAGATGATGCCGGTGTTGTAGACTTAGGCGTACCAGTAAACGTAGGACTGGCAAGCGGCGCTTTTGCATTTAACTGAGTAAGTGTTGCATAATCCGCAACTACATCCTTTACAAATGCAGTTGTTGCAATCTGCGTACTATCAGTAGTTTTTGCCGCTGTCGGTGCTGTAGGCGTACCAGTAAGAGCCGGACTCGCAAGCGGTGCTTTTGCATTCAAATCCGTTTTAAGTGCGTAATCAGACAAATCAATTGTGTCTAATGCGGCCTGAACAAAAGCCGTTGTCGCCAGCCTCGTACTATTATTGCCAGCGGACTGCGTAGGTGCGGTAGGATTGCCTGTAAACGCCGGGCTCGCAAGTTTTGCATAATCAGCAAGCGCAGCCAGCAAAGCTGCCATCGTTGCAATCTGGTCGGTGTTCGTACCTTTGGCTGCAGTAGGCGCTTTCGGCGTGCCTGTAAACACAGGACTTACCAAAGATGCAATCTGGTCAAGGTAACGCACTTTAAATACAGCGGTGCCGTCAGTTACCGATGCCCCCTCGCCTGCCGATGCATAAGCGGACGGTGCAGCCGCTGCCGTTGTGCCCGCGGTAGTACAAATTAAAAAACCACCTTTCGGCAAGGTGGTTTCTGCGCATATATCCCCTACTACGTAGGCTTTGCTTCTTTCCAAACTTTTAATCGGGCTGTCAGATATTGCCGATAAAATCAGCTCTACAAATACCTGCGCCCAGCTACCGGATTTACGGCGTTTTAATTTAACAATCTTGCTGTCGCCGGACGTCTGCATCCAAACATCATTGTCGCGCGGATTATCCGGCTCGGTATCGCTGACGGTAATGCCCTTCGCCACCCTCATCGTTACCAAAAACTTCGCAGTGCCGTCCGTAATCTCCTGATTGGCTTCGACTTCCGAATAATCAGGCTCGTTGGCGTCACTGGTGCCTGACTGCGTGCAGACAAGCCAGAACTTACTGTCTAAGTTCGGCGAAGTAATAACATCGTCCACCTGATAAGCAGTGCTGCTCTTGCGGATATTCGCCGCCGTAAACAGATAAAGCAGCTTCGTATCGGTGCCGTTGTAAAAAGCGTTGAAATATTCCATCGGTGGCGCTTCCTGCGGCTGCAAATAGCCCCAGCCCCGAAGATAATCTTCACTCGGCCACGTAAGCAGCTCGCCGAGTGCGGCTGCCGATGCAAAAATCTGGCTAAAATCAGGCTGCGCAATTGCGCTTCTTGCTTCTGCTGGCATTTTTATCCCAAACTCCCTTCAAGCTGTAATAAACGTGCAAACGTGCCTTTGCCAAAGCCCGCAAAATTACCGGGATTATTCCCGCCGCGGCTGAAGCCAAAGGTCGTGCCATCGTTAAACCAATAAAAATAAATAATGCCGATACCGGCCCCGCGGATGATAAGGTCCAGTTCGTTAATCAAACTTAATTCGTTTGCCGTAACATAACGCCCGATGCCGATGCGCATCTTCGCATTGCCGCCGTTAATCGCAACAACGCGGGAAATGTTAAACATGCGCTTGATACTATCCAGCGTGCTCTGTCGGCTTCCGTCCGTTGTGTTTTTGGCAATTTTACTGAAAATAGCAAGCCGGTATTCTTCATCCCGCAGCTCCGATGTCGACAAATATGGCTCGCCATACCTCCTGAAGCGCGCCATGCCGAACCCATTATTGCCGTGGTCGGGGAAGCCGAAAAAGTCAACGGCAATCGCCTTGTCAACCTTACGGCTGATGTCGGCAACTTCGCCGCACATATCAAGCTGCTTGCCGATAGCGACATCCGGCCACATCTGCGTGCGGATATCCTGCCGCACACTTGACATGCGGTCGAATTCCTCGCCGATGAGCTCCAGTATCGCACGTATTACCGGCTTATCTTCAAACTGTGCAAGCAGCAGCCCAAGCATACGCTCGGAGCTGCCGCCGTTTAAAATTTCTGCCATATCGCACACCCCCAGCTGTTAATTATCAATAGCCACGGAGATGTTGTCTTCGGCAAAGGTAGCAATCTGGCTGCGGCTAATGGCAATCGTTTCACCGGTGTACCCTGTTTCAGCCTGAGTAGATATGGTTAAATTGATATAGCCGATACCGTCAACAGCCGAATAAATCGGGCCTAAAAAACGTTGAGCGATAACATCCTTACCCATCGGCAAAGTGTTACCGCTCGCGGCTACAACCTGTTTAATTGTATTTACCAAATCACCAGGCAAGGTTTCTTCGGTGTATTCTTCGATTATAACCTTCACATAAATCGGCACTTCCTGCGGCCGGCTGAAATAAATCTTCTCCAGCGTTCCTTCGCTGTCGGCCACTTCCACTTCAATGCTGCCGTTGGTATCAATGCCAATCGGCGCTTTGTTAAGTATCGTCTGTGCAATTTCGCGGTCATCACCGCCATGAACGATTGCTTCAAAACTGTGCGGCTTTAATCCGTCCACAGTTTCATCACTGCGGTTTTCATAAACCGTCACCGCGGTAACGTCCGGCAGTTCCAGCAGGCCCGCCTGAATACTTTCCTTCATGCTGACGCTATTTTTATAAACCGCTGATGCGTAACGCTGGCGCGCTTCGGTGATTGTTTCCGCATTTCGCCCGACATATGCCGCCGACTCATTATTGCAGCCCGTCCAACCGTCATAATTGGTGTTAATTTGCGTAATTGTGTTCAGTGGCGGGTCAAGCGGTCCGTAGTTCTCGGCATTAAAGCGGATAGGACTGCCAACCTGTACAACATCAAATGTTTCGCTCGGCACGCAGCTGCCGCCATATCGGCGGTCAGTCTGTTCCAGCACCAAGTTGCCGTCCGAAGTGCTGCCAGTCCATTCGCCGCCGCTTCCAAGCTGCGACAGCAGCTTGGAATACACCACGCTGGCATTGTCGCCGGAAACTGCGGTATAAGTAAGATGCACATCGCTATTTAAAATAATGTCAAACTTCGTACCTTCGGCTACTGTAGCCGCAGCCAAAGTAACATGCACGCAGTTATCCAGTGATATGCTGCTCACCGCCGCAATGTTGTACTTCTCGCCGTCATTGCCTTTTATCTGGCAGTTCGCCGGTAAAGCCGTGCCGCTGGCACCGTAGCAAACCTCAAAAAGATAAGTGCTTTCGGCATCTCGGCGCAGCACGTTGGTATACATCAATGTATTGTCAAAGCTGCCTTCGTCTGCCGTGACAGGCGACCGGGCGTAATAATCATATTCGGCCAGCTGCCATTGACGGTCGCTCTCCTCGGCGATTAAGCCGATTAAAATCCCTATCATGCTGTTAGGCTTACGGCTCACAGGATAGCCAAGTTTTGACTCCAACCGTTCAAAAAGATTGGACTGTATTTCCGGCAGCCTCATACGGTTGAAACCCTGCGGCGTTACACCGTAAGACGTGCCGTTAATTGTTATTGCCGCCATAACCCAGTAACTCCTTTCTGGTAACAAGACCGTATTCGGTAGATGCCTCATACTCAACGCTTAAGCGCCGCTGCCGGGCATCATAATCAAGCACAATGCTGTTTACGGCAGACACATCATCGACATTTAAAATATGCTCTTTAAGTATCTGCCGTATCAGCTCAAAATTCGGATTTTTAACAAGGATGTACTCAAGGTATGGCACCCCGTGCGTAACATCCAAAAACCATTCACCAAGCAGCGTAAGCAGCTGGATTTTTATCTGCTGTGCAACACGCTCGGCATTATCAATAAAAATGACATCGCTGTCATGCACAACGATGTCATGTGTTTTTGCGTCAAGTGCTAAATCATAACTCAATGTAGCACCTCCCCTTTATACAGGTGTTCCGGTTGTGCCGCCGCCAGTTTCTACGCCACTATGGCGATGCCCTGTAAGCGATATTCCGCCCCCGGTAACATTATCGCTGGCCGTTATTGCACCATTACAGGTAATATTGCCGTCCATTGTGCTGGTGCCTGTACAAGTGATATTACCTTTAATGTTTACATTGCCAACAATATTCACTTCGCCGCCGGGCGTAACGCTGACGGATGTGCCGCCGTTAATCAGTTCGATATTCGCCGCCGATATTGACTGCGCCGGCCGCATACCGACAAAACAAACGGCGTCCGTCAAATCGTACTGCCGCGGGTCATGGTTGTCGCTGCCGCCTTTACCCATCCATTCGTCAAGGCTGCGCTCGCTGATGCAGACCCAGCAGCCGTCACCCGACTTAACAGGATAGGTAATCTGCGCATTGCCAGCGTGCGGCATAAAAACCGGCACGCCTGTAATAAGTGGGTAATCCAGTATGCTTTCGTCAGCGGCATAATATTGCAGGCTCGGCTTCACCGTGGCAATGCACTTGCCAGCGTCAAAGCTTACGATTGTGCCGGGGAACGCCGTATGCATTTCGCCGCAGCGTTGCTTCATCATTTTCTCCAATGTTTGTAGCATTTTATTTTGGCTCATTGCTTCGGCTGCTCCTTGTCGCTAATTTCGTAAACTTCCAGCTCGCTGTACCAGTCAGGCCCGTCATAATTACCCGTGTGCTTCAGGCTTTCAATTTTGAACCAGCCTGTTACTGGTATGCTCTCCAGATAAATCAAGTCGCCGGGATTTAAAGTCGGCTGGAGCAGGCACTTAACCCGCCAGCCGGCCTTTTTATCTGCCTTGGTCTTTTTAACCTTGCGCTTTTTGCTTTTATCAATACGCTTAACGCCTTTGATTATTCGCTCCGGCGAACCGATAAGGCCGCTGGAAGCATTAAGCTTAATGGCTTCGACTTTGGTTGTGCCGCCTTCAGCAATCACCTGCAGCACATTGTTCTGAATAGACCAGCTTAAGTTTGCACCGGCGCACGCCTTGTCAAGACAAGTGCGGCCGGCACCCACAAAGCTGAACCCGTTGGCAAAAGTGGTAAAAGTAAGCCCTTCGGCGTAATGTACCAAAAGGCCCATTTGCGCAGCCACATCATCAATCACCTTTTTGCGGGATACGTTGTCAGCGTATGAAAGCGAAACAACGCAGTCACGGATTGCCTTTTGCCCGTCAGACAGTTCCAGCGCGGTAATACGGTTTTTATTGTCGCCGGACTTGTACGTCCATGCGTCAACAACTTCGCCGACAAAAATACGGCGTAAACCGATATCCTCGCTGTACCCTACTTCCAGCATGCATACGCTGTCGTCACGTTCCAGCTTTTTAGCTGTGGCCATAGACAAATTAAGGACCTGTACCCTGCATTTATTTGTCTGCTGGGTAAGGTCCTTGTCAATATCAAAGCCAATGCTTAAGCCTTGCTGGTGCGGCTTAGCTTCGATGACAATGCCATCGCTGCCTTCAACGCCGACCGTCAAACGGTAAATTCTGTCAAACTGTGCCATACCATTCCGCCTCCGGCACATAACAAAGTGTTGCCGACCCGTCCACAAAGCAGTCACGGCTTAAAGTTTCGGCATCCGTGATAGCAAGTATTTCGCCGGGCGGTATGCCGGGCCGATGATGGGTCATCAGAACAGGAAAGTTCGGCACCAGCTGAACATTTTGCAAAATCGGCACACGGTTGGCGTCCCAAATCTGCAAACTCCAGCTTTTTGCAAAAGCATTCCACATCAGGCGCAGCTTATACTGCACATCTTCCAGCGTAACGCCGATAACGATATCATTGGCATCGTTAAATGTGATTGTTTGCATTGCTAATCCCCTCCCATTATTGACTTCCACGCGGCTCCGGCTTTTTGACCGAGCTCCGATTCAGAAGCATAATCAGCAGCTTCGGCGGCGTCGGCAGCACTTTCGGCGGCGTCCGTTGCTCCCGCAGACGTTGAAGTAGAGGATATAGATCCAACGTCCGTCTGCGTAGCCGCACCGCCGTCTGCCGCGGTCTCCCCTGCCGACTCTTTAACAGAAGCATCAACAATATTCTCCGGCACTTCCGTGGTCTGCACGGTAACCTTTTGAATATGCAAAAATGTCAAATCAATCCATCTGACGCTTTTGCTGTCGCTATCCTTAACAGGACGGCAACTGGTCAGATACATGTCATTCAGTATCCTGTCCGGCCGCAAAATCGTCACCGGCATTTTGGCGTCCCGTATCGCCTCAAGCGCAGCTATTGCATCGTTAAACTTGCTTTTGCCGATGCCGTTTACATAAAACCATGTGACAGGGTGCGAAGAAACACCCGCCCGCATGGTAATTTTAAGCGGATGATTTACTGCGTTGTCCTGTATCTCAAATCCTGTTTCGACCGGATGAGAGCTTACTTCCTGGTCATATTGATATTCTATATTTCGTACAATATCAAGGCTCAACGTGCCGATTTTGGTAGGCATGTTAGGCGTATAACCTAAAATGTCAACAAGCATGTTTCATCACCCCGCTTCATAACTTACCGAATCAGCGTTGAAATAATCTCTGTTGTTTTCAGGCGTTAATGCGGTTGCCGCCGCAGCGCCAACCTCTTGCACAGGAGCATTGCCGTTGATATTAAACGTCTGATTTATAGCATATTGGCGCCCATCGCTGTACGAAACTTGTTTCTGTGTACCATCGGGATTATAGCCGAGCGATGTCATTTTGTTGAGATTATCTTTTAAGTAATCCCAACCACCGCTGACTTTTTCGCTGACTTTTTCGCGCAAATTAGCCACAGGACCATCCAGCCCCACAAGAGATTTCAAGGCTTCACCGATCCAGCCGATTAAATCTTTAATACTATCAATTATCCTGGTATTTAAAAATTCATTGATCGCACTGGTTACACTGTCCCAGATTTCTTTAAATTTATTGACAACATCTTCCCACTTACCGAATGTCCTGCCAAAAACGCTGTCCGCGCCATTCATCCAGCCGATAAAATCCTGTATGGCAATTACAATAAGCGCAATAGCACCAGCAATCAGCAGCATTTTACCAAAAGCCAAAAGGCTTGTCGCCGCCGCTCCTGCTCCGGCCCATTTAAAAGCAACAGCTTGGCCGGTAGCTGCCAGATAAGAATTTCTTACACTTCTTAAAATGCCTATAAGCATTTGGCCACCGGTAATAATGGCTCCCCATTTATTGGCCACGAAAAATGCCGTAGCATAAATGGTCAGCATTTTAAAGCCGAAAATCAGCTTATCTACATCAATTTCATCAATGTAGTCGGCAATAGCAGCAAAGCCTTCGGCAATAGTGCTTACAATGCCTGTTTTGCTTTCAATCTGATTAAAAAGCCGCCCCAGACTGTTCATCATTTTGGTTGTAGCCTGGTCAACTGTCCAAGGGATTGCGCCCATTTCCATTTTTAAACGGTCGCTCTGGCTGCGGATAGCATTAAAAATATCTGTCGCGGTCAGCTTGCCCTCGGCACCCATTGTGCGCAACTGCCCGATGGTTGTACCCATGCCGTCAGCAATTACTTTGGCCAAGCGCGGTGCCTGCTCCATAATGGAGTTTAATTCATCGCCGCGCAGCGTACCGCTGCCGAGCGCCTGACCTAACTGCACCAATGCTGCCTGCTGGGAAGCTTGCGAGCCGCCGCCGATGAGCATGGCATTGGCAACATCTTCCGTGAACGCCAAGATGTCCTGGTTGCTTTTTCCAAGTTCATTTGCGTTTCGGGCAATGCTGGTAAAAAGCCCTGCCGTTGCCGAATATTCCTGACGGGTTCGGCCGGCAATAGCATAAAGTTCCTTTTGCGTTTCGGTAGCTTCTTTTTGGCTCGCAGTTACAAGCTGTACCTGCCCGCGGATAACTTTCCATTCGTCAACCATTCTGATCAGGCTGCCGATAGAAAAACCCACACCGGCAACAGCTGCTAAAGCATTAAGGCGGTTGCCCCAGCTCTCCAGCGTGTCACCAATGCGGGCGATTTCACTTTCACTCTGCCGCGCCTTTCGGCTCATTCGGTCGAAATTACGGTTCGCTGTGTTCGCCGCTCGCGTAGAGTTTATTTCAACATCTTTAAAACCGTCTTTAATGTCCTTGATATCCCGTTCTGCCATATCGGCCTTGGCTTTGTTGTAATTAACCCCAAGGTCAACAGAAGCTTTGCTCTGCCGCGCCTTTCGGCTTATACGGTCAAAATTTTGGCTGGCCGCATTCGCCGCCTGCGCGGAATCGCTCTCAATTCCCTTAAATCCGCTTTTAATATTTTCAATATCTTTTTCTGCCTGTTTGGCCTTTGTTTCGTTATAGTCAAAACCAAGGCTTACCAGCAATTCTCTTACAATCAAAATGCCTCACCATCTTTCTTCGGTGGGTGTTTAGCATGATACGCAGCTGTATCATCCCGCATATCCAAAAGCGCATTAATCTTTACCAAATCAACCAAAGTAACAAGGCCGGATTTTACTTCGGCCATTGTTATTACTTTGGCCAGAACTGGTCGCCACACAAGCGTTTCTATGGTAAGTTTGTCGCTTAATTTTCCTGCTGGAGCTGCTCCTTCGCTATGTTCATAAGGGATCCAATATGGCTCGGCACAAGCTCGAAAAAATCGGCAAAGTTTACGTCAATGACGATAAAATAAAGCAGTTCAATCAGCTGCTTTAAACGCCCGGAGAAAATATTGTTGTAAACATCGGCGGTTAAACGCACCGGTTCCGCGGCTCCTGCTCTTTTTACACTTACATATTCCGGATCCAAAAGGCGTTTGGCAAAACCAACAAGCGCAGGGCCTTTAAGGTTTTCGCCAATTCCGGCGATGGCTGCGCCGAGGGTAACATTCTTTTCCAAAAATGATTTCGGTGCGCCATCTTTTTGGGCATCATCTTTAACATCGAATTTTTCAAGCCCGGTAGTAAATACTGCTTGTAAATCACCAAGCAGCTCTAATGCCTGCAGCACCGGAAAGGGACGGACATAAAATGTGTTGTCGCCGATTTTCTTTTCTTTTACCTCAAACGATGCTAATTCCATCAGGTATGACCTCCTACGATAAATGCTTCTTCAGGCACCACGGCATAAATCGTCCATGCAAGGCTTTGTGCCTGCTTGCCGCGCTGGGTATCCGGTTTTTTGCCTACCCATGCCTGGTCTGACATCAAGACGGTGCGGCCGGTCAAATCTTTAATGGCCAGCGGAACGATGCCTGCGCCGCTCTGGTCGTCCATATTTTTAAGCAAGGTCAGGTCGTCATTACTGTCACTGGACTGCAACAGCGTTAAAGTAATAGTCTTAAGTACGCTGTCCGGACTAATAGTGCGGACGATTTCCTGATCGCAGCCTACAACAGCAGTAGTGCCATCACCATTGGTCACGATATTAATAAAAGTATCTTCGGCAAAGCCGCTGATAATGTAAGGACCCATAACAACAGTTACTTTTTTCGGGTCATAAGTTTTTACTCTTGGCATTTATTTGTCCCTCCCATTAAGCGTTAATTAAATTTTCGTAGGTCAGGTTGCCATAGATTTCAATAGCATGGATGGCACCGGCAAGACGTGCGGTAAACTTGCAGTCCTGCAAAACGCGCTGGGCTTTGTTGTTAGCAGAAATGCTGCTGGCCAGCGGCACGCTGATGGTGTAGCCGAGGTTTTCGTTGCCATCTTCATCATATTCGGTCGGCGCAATGCCGCCGCGTTTCTGGCCAAGTGCCAGCACTTTATTCATAGTGCTTTCAACCAGCGCAATGCCCTGGTCGGTAAACGGCAGCTTGTCACGGTTGATAAGCATGCTAAACAGGTCGGTCTGCATTTCCTCTTTAAGCCAATCACGGAAGCGGATAACATCAATCCATTCGCCGCCAGCAACTTTGCCGTTCTGGGTAACGCTGATATTGCGTACTGCCACGAAGCAGTTGCCGTTTTTCGCGGTAATTGCATTGATTTCTGCTTGCGTAAGGTCATCAGTAGTAACGCCGCTTAGCTGTTTATTTGCCCAAGTTTCGCCGCCCGGATTTACACTAAAGCAACGTGCCATGTTGGCAACTTCTACAAATTCATTAGTGTCGGCATGATACCACCACGGTGAACGCATGTAGTTTTTAGCCATCAGCTTGCTGGCGATGTCTTCTTTGCTTTCCGGTTTTTTAATGTTATCCCCGGACAGGCCAACGCCGTACAGTTTGGTCTGCCCTTCTGCCCATGCAGCCATTGCAAGCACGGTGTCATCGGAGCGGTCGGTGCAAACCACGCCGTACCAGTCATCATCAGCATCGCTTATTAGCTGCATGTTTTTAGCAACATCGATATCATCAGCCTGTTCCACCAGTGTAACCTTCATTCTTTCGTTCGGGGTTACTGTGAAAGTGGTCTGGGAATTGCTTGCTTTAATAAGCACTTCGCTGCCGGATACGCTGCAGCTGAACAGTTTTTTCGTATCAGCGGTGCCCAGAGCGGTGCTAATCTGCGTAAGCACATTGGAAGCAGTATCCTCGGCAACTGCTTCGTAACTGCCGGTAATGGTTTTTACATTTTTCTGCGCATCGTAATAATTAATGTCGACAGAGTATTCAACACCTTGCTGTACAGTATCTTCATCAATCAAGCCGACTTTAATGCTGTCGCACTGCCAGCGGCCAACCTTTACCTCGCTCGGCGCAGGGGTCTGGCTAAATGCTGTATTGACAGCAACATAAATCGGATCCGTAGACTCAAAGCCTAAATCAAGCAATTCGTCCGGGTCACTGATTGCAAGCACACGCTCCAAAGTTTTGGCGTGCGGCCCGCAGACCATAATGGTATTAAAGCCAAGTTTACTGATACCTGCCGTATTAAGCGCAATATCAACTTTAACAATCTGGTCAATGTTCATGTGGCTTCTCCTTTATTTCAATATTGGTTTCGATTTTTATCTTGCTCGGAACGGCTGCGTTTATTAAATCGCCTTCTACCAGCACACCGCTAATGCGGATTTTTTCAAACCAGCCGGGGTTATCAATAACCGTGCGGTCATAGCTGATTGTCAGGTCAACGCTGCCGCGTTCCTGCCAAGTCGTATCATCAAGTAAATCCGTAAGGTCCTGCACGTCCGCAACATCATTTACGGCGATGTTGGCAACAAAAAATTCATCAACAACAGACGGACGCTCAAGGTGCTGGCCAAGCTGTCCAAGCTTATCAATGGCACCAGTGCCAAATGCCTGGACGTTGAAGGTAGCCTCACAAGACCCGGCAATTGCGATTTCCTCATTTTCCGTATCCCAACGCTCCTGATTGCCGATATTTCTTTCAGCAAGCAGGTTTACCAGTAAATACTGCTCCGGCAGTTTCGGGAAATTCTGATTAGCCAGCACTACAGGCCAATCTGGGTATATTTTCTTTAATTCAGCTACCATAAACGTGGTAACTTTATCTCTTGTGTTCAAGCTTTCGTCACCTCCACAGCGTAGGCACGGTAGTGGTTAATGACGTTTGATTGATATGCATCGCAGCCCACAACCTCATACATTCTGCCAAGCCATTCGAACCTGTCAGGCTGCTGACCACTCTGCTGGTCAACCATCAGCAGCTCCATGTCGCTATAAACTTTAACGGCACGGCACCCTCTGCGGCCTTCCGGAAGCGCGTCCATTTCGGTTGCTTTAAGCGGCTGCACCGATGCCTGTATGCTCATTTCTGTCGGGTCAGCAATGGTATATCTGCCATCGTCACCAAGAACAGGCTTTTCAGCATATCGCCAAATTTTTATTGGACGTCTAAAACTGCTCGGCATAAAATCACTCCTTGCTGATAAGGTTGTATCGTACAGACTGCCGCATATGCCCGGTATCAATTAACGGCCGGCTGCTACGTTTTCGCTTTATTGTCGATGGTGCATTCGGCGTAAAAGGTCCCGTTGTAATTTTCTTTTTAACCATTCCTTCAACGCCTAATCCAACTATACGCATCGCAGCTTCTGGGTCTGTTCCTTCAATTACTGACTTCACGGCATTTGTCGCAAGTTTAGAAATCTCCGTCTTTTTTTCATCTACAGTTGCTCGCAGGAAAGAACGCTGTGGAATTTTAATTGTGCGAGCTCTGCGCACGTGCGTACTGCTAAAATTCGCTTTTTTGCGCTTAACAAAGCGGCCGCCATTGGCAAAACTTCCATCACGCTTCAATTTGCGGTTTATAGTTACGGTATCAGCCTGTTGGGTTATCGTTCCGCCAAATTCATGTACTGCAGCGACCTTAGCAAGCGTAGTTTCGCCATCTTCCGTCATCGTGCCTGATTGTATGCCAACAGTAATTTCTCTTTTGCTTAAGCGGTAAAGTTGACGCATCACCTTGCTCCAGCCCAAATCCTTGTCGGTAACCATATCAGCCAAACCTCGTAGCAGCAGCAAGGATGCGCATGTCACGCATTTGTTTAAATAAAATGCCGTAGGCGGTTTTATCGTAAGCGTCCGTGTAATTGCTGCCATTGCCGGAAGTACCGCCGCCAGCAGAGCCATAGCTACGCTGCAGGTCGCCCTCTTTTTCGGAAATAACGTTTCCTGCAATTACAGCACCGCTGCTTGAACCGCCTTCGGCAATAAGGTTCTGATAAGCCATGCGGTGTGCTGTTAAATAAACAAGGGCCTGTGGGTACAAGTCGCCGAATTTGCTTTCACTTATCATTGGCTCCGCCAATTTCCGGTATGCCAATACTAAATCGTCTTTTGCGTCAGCAAGGTCCGGAGCCAGCAATCGGAAAGTTTCTAAAAACTTGGCATCGTCAACCATGGCAATCACGCTTCAGCCGCTTTAATCAGTGCAAGCATACTTGCTTTATCATCTGCGCCGGTAAGGTCAATGCCTTTGGCTTCGGCATAAGCAATAAGTTCTGCTTTTGTCATTGCATCAACAGTTTTTACTTTCTCGCTCTGGTCAGCTTTTTGGGACTTCTCAGTTGTTTTTTCTTCCTGTACCCCTTTAACGAGTTCTTCACGTGCAATCATTTTTGCAATAACTTTGTTATTTTCACATTCTTTCGGTAACTCAACGGTTGCACCAGGAAGAATTCTTACAGAACCGTTCGTAGTGCCGATAGTAATCAAACGAGCAGCTTTATTTGTAACAATCATCTTTTTTACCTCCTTAAATAGCAAAAGCGCCCTTGTTGGGCGCTTTGTTACATTTTGTTGTTTTACCGCTATATCAAATGCCAGAAGCAAGGCATACAGACAGCGGATAGTAAACGATAATGCCGGCCGTGCTGGATTCGCAAGGTACAACAAACTCAAGATTTTTGTTCTGCGGAGCCAGCTGATTGAACGGAAGCGGTAATTCCAAAGTTAATGCATCGGCAGAATTGCGGTAAATAAGCATTACATCATCGCCATCATCCGCACCTTTCAGTTCATGTACAGGTTTAATGGTCTTGATGTAAGGATTATTCTTGAGGAAAAAGCTGAGAATAGTGAAACCGCCGGAATCGGGCAACAGAGTTGCAGCAATGTAATTATACTGATCAATCGGCAACAAGATTGTATCTGGAATTTCTACCCCATTAGTAGAGTCAACAATTGAAGATACTGCATTGTTCATATCATCAAGAATCTGCTGCGCTGTTTTGCTGGACCATTCAGTTCCGCTGGCAGTGCCGGTGGCAGGGATGGTATATTTGGAAATGTTCGGATTGTCAAGAATACCAACAATACCATGTTCTGCATCACCATGGAAAGCAATGCGGTTTACAGTATTATCGTTAGCACGGCGAGCTGCTTCCGCTTTCCTAGTCGGCAAATTCTTGCCAGCCATGCGGGAACGGCGAATATCTTTGGTGCTGTAGCCATAAGATACGCCAATACTGAATACTTTTACGGAATTCAGGTTACCTTTCACATCAGCACGCGGCAAGTCATCAGCATAATTGGCAATGATTTTAGCCATACCAATCATGTCATAGCTTTCATAGCTAATATAATCTGCACCGGCATCAGCTTCGGTGCTTACAGGGAACAACGCAAGTGCATTGTTCGCAGGATATTTTACGTCATAGGCTTTGGATTTAACATATTCCAGCTCGCGTGCAAAGAAAATAGATTCGTTTGCATCAAGTCGACCAGTAGACTGAATAGCAGCCAGGTCCAATTCATCATAATGCATAGGCTGTGGCATTTATTTATTCCTCCTTTAATTTGGATAATGAAATAAGCGTCAGGTATTATTAGCTGTCGCCTACAGTATTGTTAATGGTCACATTTGCGTGCCCTACTTCGATTTCAGCAATGCCTGCGGCACTGGTGGATGTCAAGAATACGCAAGATACACCAGGTGCTTCGATGCCGCTGGTAACTGCTTCATCGGTAAATGCTTTTTCTGCGATTTTGTAGTTTGCAATTTTACCTGCAGTAACAGCTTTGCTAACCGGGACCCAGATGCGGCCGCGAGTTAAAACGCCAACTGCATAGCCAACCGGATAATAGCCGTCAGTAGTGCCAGGTTCTTTGTGTTCATGAATTACAATGCCGATGGCATTTGCAACAGTGCCAGTGCCAGCCAGTTTTACTTGTTTTTCCGCATTAGTACCGCGTACAACAAGGTCTCCCGGATTAAGTGCTGCTTCAGCAGCAAAGCTGTCAACGGTTTTGCAGCTTAAATCTGCAATCATGCCTACAACAGCGGGGCTCATCTCAGCGTTATAAGATAACTGTGCCATGTTATTTTTCCTCCTTGTCTTTGTTAATCATGCCGTCAATCATATCCTGACGGTGCTGTGCAGCAGTTTTGACTGCGCCGCCTTTATTGTCGTTGTCAGTATTGATAACAGTTCTGCGGAACTGACTACCTGCAGGATTACTGTCAAGGTCGCCGCGAATGCTATCATAATAAGCATTTACATAGTCATCAGATTTGCCGTCAAAATTAAGGCTATCACCGCGCACAGCTTTGATAATTGCAATTTTCAAGGCTTTATTGTCCATGCCGTCAGTTTTATCGCATTTTGCTTTTTTAGCATCTGCTTCCAGCTCAGCACGTTCTTTGACCTCTTTTTTAGTATCCTCAACAGCCTTGTCAACGGCAGCTTTTTTATCTGCTTCAGCTGCATCAACTTTGGTTTTCAGGCTGTCACGTTCGGCAGTCATGGCATCAAGTTTGCCTTGAACACCATCACGTTCACTGGTCATTGCATCAAGTTTGGACTGCAACTCCGTCTTGCTGGCAGTAACACCAGCAAGGGTTTCTTTTGTTGCGGTTAAGCTAGTTTCTGCTGCGTCTGCACGGGACTGTAACGCAGTAATGTAGTTAGCAACGGCTTCTGGAACTTCGTGCTCAACGCCGTCAATTTTAAATTTACTCATATTTTGTGTTTCCTCGCTTTCGATAATTTCATCGCCATCACAATTTAAACGGGCTTTCATTCCGGCCCGCGCCAATGGCACAACGGCTAAATGATTTATACGGATATTGCGCTGTATTGCATCATAGGGCTGACCGTCCGGCGCTACGCCGGGAGTTTCCTCGCAATCGCAGCGATAACCCAAAGACAGCTCACGGTGCTTGCCCATTTTATCCGGCGCAAAAATAACAATATCGCAGGCAACATATTTATCATCCTTTTGATAACCATCAGATAAAATGCTTCCGATAGCTGTACCAAAGGCATTAGCCGCTGTAATTTTTCCTTTTTTCGGATGTAGTACCGTAATAGGTTTGCCGCGAAAACTGTTAAGTGCATCACTGGCAAAAACCTCATCGGCCGGTCGATATTCACGGCGAATAGTACCATCCGGATTGCGGTACTCATATACACCGGTTCTCGCAACTATCGGAGAGTCACGCATAAAACCATCGGTATCAATAACCGCACCGGCAACAAGCTGTAAACTGTCATAACGCTGTACGTTTCTCAATTTAATCACCCCCTCCCCTTAAAACTGGGTATAAAAAAAGCACCTAAGTTAATTTACTTAAGTGCTTTAGTTATTAATATCTAGTAAGTGTAGAAGTGGCGCCATTCTCAGCTTTTTTAACAGCAGTTTTAATGGCACTTTCAACTATATCTTTTAAAACTTCGGGTATTTTTTCTCCTTTTAGATAAGCTGTAAAAGCTTCGGCAAAACATTCTAAAGGACTAGTAGTTGCATACCTGCTTATATACGATGCTGTCAATTTCCCTTTTAAATCATCCGTCCAAAACCAAGAACCATTAATTTTTCTTGCCTTTAACGCTTTTGCTTCAAACAGTTTGCCTACCTCTGATGCTTTATCATGAATAAAGTGTCCATATTCATGCTTTAAAACTTCAGCAAAATTCTCTGGAACAGTATTACGTGGCGGATTTATGTCAGACAATACATCACGCAAATCTTTTTCACGCAAATACTTTGTTCCTTTGTCAGTCGCATCTTTTATTTCCTGTTCAAGTTTTTTAACTCTGTCTTTCCATATTGGCATTAACTTTTCTTTGAATTTCAAATAGCTTTCAGCGGCAAGTTTATGATGATCATTAAAAGATTTTAAATCTTTTGCCTTTTCTCCTAAGAAGATAGTTTTTTTGTTCATATCATACATTGCAATCGCATTTTCATTTCCGCCAAACATTTTTATATAAGAGTTATTATATTCAATTCCCGGCACTTTAGGATAACCTTTTCTTAATATAAGCTCCTCAAAAGTCTTTTTCAATTCGTCAACTGCTTCAAAAGACATTTTGCCTGATAATTTAACTTTCTCAGCAAGACCTTCCTCGACCATTTCTTGAGCAATGCGCGCCGCGCGTGAAGCCTGTAAAGTTTCTTTTTCTTTGACAACGGTATCTAACACCGATTTCATTTCTTTTAATTTTGAACTATAGGCTCTGGCTTGTTTTCCTGCAGTTTCTGATGCTTCTGTAATAAATTTTAGTTCAGCTTCTTTTTTCTTTATTTCTAAATCTTTAATTTTTTCGTTTAATGAACTCTCTTTGTTTTTTAAAGAATAATACTTTTTCCAATCTCTGGTTTCTTTGTTAGCTTCAGATATTACTTCAGTCGACATGTTCGCTACAGGCTGTCCGTCAGGCGTTGCATTGGCCATATTCCAGCTTTCAGTGTCGATAATAGGTATTGCTACGCATCGGCAGTTATAATCCATGCCGGGCTGTAATCCCGGTGTCGGATATACCTTCCTGCCATTAATCTCCCCCGGAGTACTGCGGCTCCAGTAATAAAGATTCCCGTCCATAGCTGCATGCGAAGCACGAACACGTTCATCACGGCTGGTCAACCATTCATAACAGTTGACTCCTGCTTCCTGCTGCCGCGTTTTTGTGGTAATGGCATTTAAGTTGCCAATCTCATTGCGGGCGATAAACTTTGCACGATTATCGGTAATATCATACAAATGCTTTACATCAGCATAGACATCTTTATACAAGCTGCCGCGCTGTACGGCATTGCTGATAATAGTGCCAAGCTTGTCTGTATAGGTACTAACAATGCTGTTTATAAGCTGCGACTGCGAAGCATACCATTCGCTAGTAATTTTATCTAACAATGCAGTATTACTCATAAAAACATCAACGCCAAGGCAATTTTTAAAAGCCCTATTCATGTTTTGCCTAGCGATATTATCAACGCTGCTTATAATACGCTGCACTTCATTAAGCGCAGCCTCTCGCACTCGGCTATTATTAAACCGCGCAGTTACTTCGTTTATAATATCTTCACTATCGGCATCCTGCTTAAGCGATGGTTTTATACTTGGCAACAACTCATTAGTATATTTACGCAGTTCCCTAACTACAGCACGTAACACGCGATAATAATCACGTTCTGCGCTGTTTGGATATTGAATTGTAACATTCGGCCGCAAATAGCGCGGCATTTTATTATTCGTTACCATTTAAATCATCATCTACATTCGGGTCAATGTCTTCTAAATTTAAAGGCGATTTACTGATAGGATAATCAGTATTTTCTTTTAAATACTTGCGCGCCTCACTATCGTCCATTAATTGATTATTCTTTAGTAAAGCAACGGTTTCAATTTCAATTTTCTGTCTCTCTGCCTGAAGTTTTTCTGTTTCTGCCTGTTCTTTTTGAGTCGGAACCCAAAGAGCATTAAACTTAATACTCCAGTCTTTAATTTCCTTCCCGCCTGTTGGGCCATCGTTGCAAAGCATTAACGTGCGAATTAATTTTTCCAGCTGTGGTTTTAACTGTCTACGCTGTATGCCGGCCACCATGTTGTAATAATTTTCGAGGTCACCGGCTCCAGTACTGTTAAGCCCGGCCGGAGAACGCCCGAACAAGACAGTAAATGGAATCCCTGTAAGGCCGCAAATATAAAGCCCAAATGAATCTAACAAATCCGGTATTCCCGTTAACGGAATATTAAATACCTGGTAATCATCATTATTACCAATGGCAATGGTATTTAAAATATTGCGTGCCAAGTCGATAATATCAAGCCGTTTTTGTACAAGTTCTGTGCCCTCATCACTTTGTAACATTGCAGCCAAATTTTCAAATTTAATAAGTGCTGTACTTAAACGTTCCAATGCGTTTAGGCCTGTAGCCTGCGCTGTTTCGCAACGGTTAATAGCTTTAATTACACCGTCAAGGCAGCTCAGGCCTGCACCATTCCGCAAAATGCGTTCATATTCCGGAAGCATGTCGCCATCAAAAACCAGCAGTCTGCTATGATGTATGTACAGCATCTGTCCGCTTCTCGGCGGTGTTATCTGATACCATTCTGTATTGCCGAAATTTGGGTCAAATGGGTCATCATTGATAAGCATACCGCTTAAATCGTCCTGAATACAGCTGCCGTCATATACTTGCATTGCTTTAATATTGCGGAGTCGTTGATAGTTTATAGGTTCTTCTTCTGTGCCGCCATCATCCGTAATCATAAAAATGCAGCTACGTCCATAATGGCGTGCCCAGGTCAAAGCTTCAATCAATTTATCCGTGGCACAAAGTCTTTCAAGTGCTGGAATAATAATCGCTTCTTTATCACCCTCAACTTCAAATCCATTTTTTAATGCAGCTTCCGCTGGCAAAGATGATATGCGCCGTGCAAGCGCATTTTTCCAAAGCCGCTGCAATTGCATATCATTCAGTGGAACATTACTATTATAAAAATCATTATTTTTCATGTATTGGCGTATTCCAGATTTAATAAAGGCATCAATAAACCCGTCATTACGCACCGTACTTTTACTTCTGCGTTTTTTGCTCAACTTACAAAACCTCCCCAGCTGGTAATGGTAGCCAGTGTATTAAAAGCGTCACTGGAAGCGTCCACCATATCATCATGTACGCTTTCTGGAAACGCTTCGAGTTCGGAAAAATATTTTTCATTCCACGGACCCGCCAGCACCAGCACATTACCCGCCTGCCATTGTGCCGAAAAAGGCTCGGCGCGGGTTACTTTATTGCCGCTCGGCCTGATGGTCGCTACATTAAATCCGGCCAGATGTTTGATGTAGCTGGCAGCCTGGTCTTTGCCTGCCTGCCCTGGGTCTTGCGGAACCGTAATCCGCACATATTTATGCTTGGCGCGGTCAATTGTCGCTATGTTGCGCGTTAAATTACGCACCTCGTTTGCGGTAACCTGCGCACGCTGCACATCGGCGACAATAAACATCCCGTTATCAAGCCTGCCCATCAGCACGCCTGCCGTGGCGTCAGGGTCAGGGTTTGCCGTGGACGGTACTGTCGCAGCCAAGTCCCAACTGCGCACCCACTCAACAACATTGTGAGGAATGGCATTTACTACTTGCACCTGCGACCGTTTGAAATACAAGCCGGCCGAAGGACGAATAAGCCAGTTGCCATTCTCAAGGCGCTCACGTTCAACGGTACCTTGGGCACGTAACGCACCAAGATAACCGGGGTCTTTTTCCATCAGGATTTTATTATCACTCAATTTGCTGGCGATAAAAGTAAAGCTTTTTACCTGCTCCGGAATTATGTCGGGCGACTGCTTAACAACATCATCGGGGGTATCGCCCCAAATAATCTCATCGCCCATGCGCGTGAAATACCTTATCTTGCCGCTGCGCTCCGGTATCGCATAACCGGTTTCAGCATCCCAGTACCACTGAATAAACTTTGCTACCCAGCTGTCAGCGTCAGGGTTCGTCGTGCCGCGAATATACGGCCGCACACCGCAAGTGGAACGGTTACGCGATAGCATGTACCAAAACTGGCTTGCAGTAAAATGCGTAATCTCGTCAAAGCCAATCAGCGGTATCTGTGCGCCTTGGTAGCCAAATTTATCGTTTTCATATTGCAGATGCGCAAAAGTTATTTTGGCTCCGCTTCTGAATCTGATAGTCGGGCGCGGGTTCTCCAGCGGAATCCCGCCGATGGGCATATACATCTGCTTGGCATTATCCCAAAGACCGCCCTCATTTTTTATCTGGTTGCTGTTGCGCCTAAAAATCGTTGCACCGAAGTGCTTGTTATTTATGTGCCGCAAGCATTCCATTAACAAAGCATAGGTTTTCCCGCCACCTGCCGCGCCGCCGTAGAACGCAATATCAACAGGCGTTGATAAAAACATTTCCTGTGGACCAGGCTGCGGTCTAATTATTATCGGTTCCATCAGTGCCGCCTCCTTCTCCATCAGCTGGCAATTTATCACGTCCGTTATCTGGCAGATAAATCATTACTTGCGGCATGCCGGTATTTTCAGATGCCTCTGGCATTTTTTGTTCGGCAATTTTGCGCTCCAGCGCAAGTTTTGCTTCGTCAATAGACTTTTTATGTTTGTCCATTGAATCTAATCCGTAATATTTAAACAGTAAATTTAAGGCTTGCATGCGGTCTGACATTTTTATCTTTATGCCAAACTTATCATTGCCAATAGATTCAATCAAAGAGCCATCAATTTCTTCGGCGCTTTTCATGGTAATTTCTCTGCCATTCTTGCTGATATTTACAACATGGTTTATGTCAGCAAAGGCAATGCGTTGCAATCGTTCTATGATGTCCGCTTCGTTTGCAAACAGCAGTTCCTTTCGCAAAGCTTGAAGCCGTTTTATTTCATTGATAACTTTCGGTTTTTTCATTAACCGGCAAGCTCCAACCCTCGCCGAGCCATCAGTATTGACCTTAAACCCAGCTTGTATATAAGCTTGCTTTGCATTAAAACATTCAAGGTAATATAAAACAAAGAGCTTTTCTTGCTCAGATAGCTCCTCGTTCTCATCTACCTCATCAATTAAGGCCTTTACTACTCTTTTGCTTTTGGGAGTACTACGTTTATCCTTTATTTTTGTGTGGAGTACTCCGTTTATTTGGTCATCCCATTTATCTTTGCATTTCCACCCAGAAACGCTTTTTTCGGGCACGTTCAATTGCCTTGCGATTTCCCGCAGCGGCATCAGGCCTTTACTGTTTTTATAAAGTTCGTATGCCTGATCACGTTCAGGACTTCTCGCTTTTGGCATTGACCGCCACCTTCCTTGTATTAAAAAAGCACCCACTAAAAAGCAGGTGCTTCAAAATCAGATTTTAAAATTCAGGTTCGCCGTAGAGCCTACGGTATTCCATCATTGCTTTAGTATCAGGCGGCACGTGGCGTTTTCTTTTCTTTATCTTTGCCGGCCGTCCGTCCTTCGACACGATTATTTCCGTTTCCTCAATCTCATAGCCGAGGGCACGTTTTAAAAGTGCCATTTTGATTTGGTCATCATCTTGTTTGCTCATTGCAATTCCACCCCAGTTTCGTTATAATATTTGACGAGATAGCAGCTGCAAAAGTGTGGCCACACCGTTTTTGCTATCTCCCCTTCGGCTGGGGGGATTACTTTCAGCCCCGGACCAGGCGCTCCAACGTCTGGTCCTTTTTTATTGCTGATTGAGCATTTACCCCCCCACCTCGCAAAAGTGCATAATGAGAGGATAAATAATATATTTAATTAAGTTTCACCGGGTCTTTGCCGGTAAATTCTTTATACCTGTTTAAAATTACCTGCGCATAGCGCGGGTCAAGTTCCATCGTGCAGCAGCTTCGACCGATTTGCTCTGCGGCAATCAGCGTGCTGCCGCTGCCGCCAAACAAATCCAGTACAATATCATTCTTGCGGCTGCTGTTGCTAATAGCCTTTGCACACAAGGCAATGGGCTTCAATGATTTTTGCCAAAAGCTTCAGCTGCTTTTCAGGATGCGTATTCGGATTGCGCGGGTTTGGGATAACTTCGGCAATGTTTTTCAATTCATCATAAGCACAATGTATTTTAATATCCATTTTTACCTCTTTTACTTAAAAGCAAAATATTTAAAGTATATTTCTTTAATGTCAAATGGCATATTCAGGTCATCGAAGTCATTCAAATGAAATATTATTTCGCATTGGACCTTGTCGTTAAAGTAAAGGTAGTAATCCAACCTACGCGCGATGGCACCAGACGGATAAAGTACATCTCTGCGAAGCCCATACTTTTCGCCAAGCAAACGCACAATTCGCCTTATTCCTTCTCCTTCGATTATCGGGAACCAAATTAAAGCATCATCCGGCGTAACTCCTTCCGCCATCCTCTTTCTCATGTAATCGTGCCTTGCGACAAAATTTCCATCAAAAACTGACCCGTCTACCCGAAGGCCATATAAAGATTTTAAGATTTCGTTGCCTAATTTCTGCATATCAATTTCAGCTAACGGAATCCGTTCTCCGTAATTAATTGTATTTTTACGAACTATTTCAAAGCTTACGCCCATTTCAATACCTCAAAATAATGGATTGCCGGAGCGGGACTTGAACCCGCGACAACCGTATATGTACGTGCTCTTTCCTACTGAGCTACCCGGCAGTAATGTGGCGGTGCAGGTAGGATTTGAACCTACGCGCGTTATCACTAACGCCTGTCAGTTTTCAGGACTGCTCCCTTCGCCACTTGGGTACTGCACCATTGGCGGAAGGTGTGGGAATCGAACCCACAAACCGGTAAATCCGGTTGACGGTTTAGCAAACCGCTGCGCTACCGTTACGCCAACCTTCCGTGTTGCTGCTTTCCCCGCAGCAAGGGTTTTATAAATTAATGCCGAATGGTTTGCCTTGCCGCGGACAAATGCGGTGGTTACTGCAATCGGCGTTATAAGCTGGTGCCCTGCGGGCTTATTAGTTTCGGGGAAAAGCGGACGTGTGATGGTTGAAAAACGAAACAACGCAGGGCATAAAAATGGCAAAACAAAAAGCCGGTGCAGCTGTATTTCACAAGCTGTCCGGCTTCTTTGCTTTGATATAAAATTTTACACTATCATTTTACCACAGTGTAAACGCCAAAAAGTTCGGGACTAATTGTGAAATATTTGTGACTTACTTGGGGTACTTGAAATTAATAAGTTTAAACGGCAAATCAAGTAAACCTTCGTGATAAGCGACTGCTGCTGTGTCGGATAAAAATCCATCAAGTAACGTAAAATAAGTTGTTTTGCCGATACCCATCAGGCCAGCCGATACGTCCGGCGATTCGTTTTTGAAATAACGCCGCATAATAATCTCTGCCGTGCGCTGATGGCGCTCATCGGCGTTTTGCTGGTAATGGTATATCATAGCGTCCAGCACGCTAATCCACCGCTCCGGCTTCTGTACGGTTATCCGTTCACCGCGGTCGTTGGCAATTTCCACTACCTCAACTTCGGCAGCATTGCGAATGGCAGCATTGCCGGTCGGGTCTGGGCGGGTATAGCCAACATTGCCCGTCTTGCCTCCGAGGTCTTGCCTTTCAAGCTTCGCCTGCCAGACAGCTGCTTCTATGGCGTTGCGCTGGCGGTATTTTGCGTTGATGATGTTTAAGGTTTTGCGACTAATCACGCTCATTTTACTTTTCTAAGCCTCCTCGAAGTCAATATCAGGATACCTGTACAGCAGCATTTTGCGTTTCAGCAGGTATTCTTTGGTGCGGCAGCCTTTGGTGTCAATAACCTTCTGCCGGCCGTCACTGTAAGTCACAACAAAATCGGCGACATACTTAATGCCTTTAATGGTTTTCTCGCCATGCTTAAACGGCGGCTGCAATTCAAAAGGCACTTGCAGTTCAATCTTTTTTATGATTCCGGCCCATTTTAAAGGCAGTAGATAATCGGCGTAATAGTCACGTTCCTTTTGGCTGTCAAAAGCGATGCCGTCATAATACGCAATATTGTTGTGGTATTTGCTTTCGCTTTTTCCGGCTGCGGATACCTGCTTTACATTGCCGATGGTACTCTGTACTTTAACATTCGGCGGTAACACTTCCCAACGTGTCATGTTGTCACCGCCGCTCGTTAAAATAAGGCGACCGCCTCAAGGCCTGTCAGCTTGTTGCTTTTTTCCTGTTCCCGGCTTTTCTTTTCCCGCCTGAAATCGTTTGCATATTCGCATGTCGCCCAGTGCGAGATAAAGCCGACACAATCAGTAATCATATCAACAACAGTACAAGCAACAATACGCCCGTCCTCGGTAACAACGCGGTCTTTATTGCCCAGCAGGCTATAATATACCGCCGCGGGATTAACAGGCAACCATTTGCCGTTGGTCGTTCTGATAAATTTTATAGGTTTGCCGCACTTGCGGCAGGTTGATGTTTTAGTCAGCATGGAAGTACTCTCCTATCAAAACTATAAAAAGGGCAGTTATCATCCAATTGTCATAAATAAATTCAAGAATTTCCATTAGAACGGTATCTCCTCATCAAAAGGAACTTGTGTTCCAAAGCTTTCCATATTGGCGCTTCCTGGTGCTGCATCGCCTGCTTGTGCAGGGTTTGTTGTTCCAGGTGTATACCCTTTTCGTTCAACAAAATAAACAGCACCCGCAATAACCTCAGTCACATAATGTTTTTTACCGTCCTTTTCATAACTGCGGATTTGCAGCCTGCCTTCCACAAGGGCTCTGTGACCTTTCCCAAGGCTATTGCCGCATATTTCGGCAATTTTACCCCATACTACGATATTGATAAAATCGGCTTCCCTCTGGCCATCTTGATTAGCGAAGGGTCTATCAACTGCCAGCGTAAACTGGCATACAACTTTGCCGGTAGTGGTATAACGCACTTCCGGGTCACGGGTCAATCTCCCGGAAATTATTACTTTATTCATCTGCTTTTTCCTCCTCGTCCATCTTTGCACCGCATTGCTGGCAATAATTGCCTACACCAAAATCGACATCTTCTAAAATAAGCGCGCCACATACAGAACATTTGTAGTAATATAAACTTTCGTAGGCACCTGTGTAATACTCATTAGTTTCTATCCAATGCCCGTGCTTGCGTTCTTCGATTGTTGGTTGTGCCAAACACAACTTGGCATTTTGTAATCCATCACAATAATATCGGTCATATACGTTGTTAATATCACAATTTCTTATTGCCTGTTCCAAAGCAGCTCTTGCTTTATCTGCGTCAATCAGCCGCATTATCCAACACCTCCGTTAAAGTAACTTCTATTCGCGGGTTTACTTTATCTACATCCCAGCTGTAACGCAGGTTGTTTACCTGTAGCCAGCCATCATTTGGTATAATGCCCATTTTTTGCAACGCGTCTAAAATAACCTTGCCGCCAAAGCCGCTAATGTTATCTTTATCGCGCCGACGGTCTTTTTCCACAAACTTAATTTCAATGTCGCAGCATTCAAAGTAGGTTCCTTTGCGCTTTTCTGCTATCATTTGCCACATGCACTGCTCCATTGCCGTTTTTTTCATAGCAGCCCCCGCCATACGGTGACGGCGGCAGGCTGCCTGATATTCATTCATACCCGGCAATCTGCCCGGTATGGTAAATTTAATACTTGTCATCTTTATGCCTCATTGCAAATTCGACAATTTCCTCTATGTTTCTAAGCATATCGTCAACGTCGCTCCATTCTTTGGTTGTAAGATTATTATCTCTTTCATGTTTTTCTTCCGCAGCTTCGCGGATGAAGTAAAGTATTTCAGCAGTTTTCATTTTCAATGTCCTCCATTTCAAATAAATGCATAACCGCATTTTCGCCGCCGCAATAACCAATCGTGGTATCAAGTTTGTGCTGCTTTGATTGGTTGTCGACGAAGATTATTTCGGCGTCAGCCGGTATATTTGCTAAACGCTTAATAAGCTGCTTTACTTTCATGTGCTACCTCCTTTAGTATATTCCCGATTGCTTCTGCCACATTTACGGTTACAGCATTACCAGCTTGTTTGTAAAGTTGATTATCACTTATTCCTGCAGCTTTAGCTTTGTCAAAACAATCGTCCGAAAAGCCTTGCAACCGCCAACATTCTCGCGGCGTTAGTCTGCGGATACGTATGCTGTCTATTTTTATTGCAACACCATGCCTGTCCTGTGCCGTTAAAGTAAACATAGGCTCCCCCGGTTCTTTCATTCTCCTGCCCTTCTGCCGTTTTTCTTCTCGTTCCGGCGTAAGTACAGGCACTGCATACAAGCCAGTCTTTTCTCCGCCGCCTCCACCAACAGCCGATAAAGTACAGCTTAATCCGGCAGTGTCATAAAGCCGATACGCTCTGTGTACGCCTTTTGTTATCTCCTGCATCCGGCAAGGATTTTCTCCACCTGCTGCTGCGATAGGAAATACTTTTCGTCGACCGATTCCTCCAAGATGTCCGACAACGAACACTCTTTCCCTGTTCTGCGGCACGCCGAAGTCTTTGCTGTTAAGTACCTGCCATTCGCATTCATACCCCAACCCCCCCAACTCAAGGAGCACCCGCGCGAAATCAAATCCATTTCCAATGCTAAGTAAATTTTTAACATTTTCGATGAGAAGCCATCCGGGCTTATCTTCCTGCCTGCGGCCGGCAAGTAATCGCATAATTTCGTAAAATAATCCGCTTCGTGCACCCTTTTGCAAGCCTTTCTGCTTGCCCGCAACGCTGATGTCCTGGCATGGAAATCCAAATGTCCAGAGGTCTGCTGTGGGTACGTCATAAGGCTTAACTGTTCGTACATCAACGCTTGTCCACTCTCCTTTGGTATTAAACATTGCTTCATAACTTTTGCGCGCAAATTTATCAAATTCGCACCAGCCAACGCATTTATGCCCGGCGCGTTCAAGCCCTAAGCGTATACCGCCAATGCCACTGAAAAAATCAACGAATTGCATTATCTTGTCCCCGTGCTGCCGAATCCGCCAGTACGTTTTGTTTTTACAACATCACCATCAGCCACGCCATATTTAACAAAAATACCCTGCGCCATGCGCTCGCCAGCCTTAATAACTACGCCAATATCGCTGTGATTAACAAAAGCTATGCCGATATTCCCTTCATTATCGGCGTTATTATAATAATCTGCATCTATGATGCCGCCACATGCCAATGCTAAATGCGCCTTTATGGCAAGACTACTTCTAATGTGCAGCTGCAAATACTCGTCCTTTGGCATATATGCTTTAATACCAGTAAAAACCACGTTACTGCTACCACGCGCCGGTACTACTATATCGTGTGGAGCAATAAAGTCATATCCAGCACTGCTTTCGGTTTTTCTTATTGGTAGTTTAACTGTGCTTCCTGTTACGTTTTCAAATCCTCTCACTTTTTCCATTTTGCTGTTCCTCTCTTTTCTCCAGTTCATCTTTCAGCCCGTTAAGCATTGGCGTAAGGTACGAGGTATCATCTATCCTCCACTCCCACGCTGGCCATTTGTGTGACATATCGACTTGCGGAATTAATTCCATAACTTTGCAAAGCAGCTTATACAGCTCCTGCTGTTTTTCGCCTTTTTCGTCCTTTAGGTACAGCTGATAATCCTTAATGTGCGTTTTTAAACGCGCGAAAAAGTCTATCGCGTACCGCTTGTTGCGCTCTTGGTCAAGTTCCGTGACATACTGCTCTCGTTCAATCTCACGTATGAACTGCTTAATAAACTCCGTATGCAGTACATCAAGATTATCAAGTATTACATCACCTACACCGTACATAGCCTGTGTTGTATGGCGCCCTACGCAGTACCTAAAAGCAGCCACCATCAGCCAATTAATGCGGTCTTGTGGGCCTTTAATCATAACTTCGCTCATTTAATTACACTCCCCAAAGCCAGCGCAGTGCCTGCCACGTCCAAAAGCTGCCAAACTCGTAACATACGCCTGCAACAAAAGCCAGCGCGCCTATGATAACGGCTAAAGTTATTAATCCACGCATTTCTTTTCCTCCTGCTGAAAACAAAAAACTCGCACAACATCATAAGCTTCTATTTCACTATTCTTAAACGGATATTCTTTGCAATGTGGGCAACATATAGTTTCTAATCTTTCTTCGTCTGATAGCTCATATCCAGTCCAGTTTTGACTTGTTTCAAAATAAATAACGCCCTCTACGTTGTCTACAATTGGCTCGCTATACAGTCTGTCAGAACCATCTACGTTAAACATGTTAACCAAAACACTATCAATTTCTTTTCCGCATTTTTCGCATTTAATCATCATTCCACCTCAACTTCTGGTCGCATCTATCACAATTGGGACTTCTCCTTGACGCATTAAGTATGCAATCGCAAGTTGGGCAATACCTAAACATTTTAAACTCTTTTTTTATAATAGGTCGCATTGCAATCTGCTTGCGCAGGGCTTTGATTGCTTTTTTGTTGTAACGTATACAATACTTTGCAAAGGCTACATAAGGTATCAAATGTTTTTTATTATGCCTTATCATGCGTTTAAATTCGTCTATATCTTCTCTTACCCGCTTTTCTTCTGTCGGCAGGCTATCCCACCAACGTTGCCTTTCCGGTGTCATTTCTTTTCACCAGCCCTTCTATTCCATGCTTCAACCGTTTGCTCTTTCCTCTCTTTTTCGTAAAAGCTAACAGTTGCGCCGCATTTATAGCATAAAATCATAACCATTCCAATTCCGTGTCGCGCTTTTACTTTTTCACTCCCACAAAACGGGCAAGGTTTTAATTCACTCATTGCTTCCACCTCCTAAATACTTCTTCCGCAGCGCAGGCAAGGCAGCCTCACATTCTTCTTTGGTTTTAAATGCCATGCCAGCCTCTTTTAAAGCAAAATCTGACGAATAACCTTCCCAAAGAGCAACATCTACACATTTAAAATAGGCAGAAGGACGGTAATATTTGTCACCTTTTCTCGGCTGCCACGGCATTTTAACAATTTTGCTATCACCTTTTATTAAATCAAAGAACTGATATTCGGCGGGCAACCAGGCTCCATCACATTGGAAACACAATCCGTTTTTAAAAAATCTATAAATTGTATCTGAACTATCAATTTTAAATTCTTCTTCCAATTCCACACCAAGCATTTTTGCTACATCTTGCATATAGTTTTTAGCCATAATTATTCCTCCACAACTTCCCAGCCCCATTCTACAAGCTGTTCATGCATTACTTCGTGCGCATATTTTTCAATTTCATCTTTACTCAAATTCTCATCAAGTTCTACTTCTACTTCATGGTAGCCATGTGCATAGCCAGTTTCTATCCAAACTTTTAACTTTTTCATTTTACATACCTCCAATCTAACCGTTGGCCACAACTTTCGCAGTATTCTGCATAAACTTCTTCTCCGCATCCAGGGCATAATTCAACTTTTGATTTTCCAACGCCAACAACTATTACTGCCTGCGGTCGCTGCTTTTCCATAGCTTCTTTTATGTCGGCCGGCGGATTCCAGATATGGTCAACAAATTCAGCATGACAATACGGGCACTCTTTGTCATCCCTTCCGCAATGCTTGTTGCAGGCGCTGCATGTATAACTTACGGTGCTTACCATTTTACGCGGGTCAAAACCGTGCGTTATTTTCGCAGCCTTCCGCCGTTCCGGCACAGATACTCTTTCGGGTTCTATAAAATCTTTGCCCATAACCTCGCGGGCCAGCACTTCTCCGATTTTCACTATTCATCATCTCCTTTGTTACCGACATTAATGTCGGTAACATCTACCATATACTGCGATTTGAACCATTTTAGGCAGCCCAGCCGCATATAGTCTAACATCTGCCATGGACTTAAAGGTTTAACTTGACGCCTTATTGCAGCTTTTTGAACTATTTCACAGCTTCTGATGCCGCTGACAACAATAATGCCTGCTCCACATTCACCGGCCATACTTTTAAATAATTCCTTATCTTTTTTATACAAATCTTTAGGCAAGGCATAATATAGACTACGCACATCTTTAGAATCGTGATAATGTTTCTTTTTAAAATCAGCTTTAAAATCTGGAATCGAAATTTTTATTTCCACTTCTGTTAAATAATCATTTTTATTGATATAGATAAAGTCCGCTTCATAATTACCACCAACCATCAAAACATTTGGTATTGGAATGCAACCTCTATCTATGCCAAAATGCCAGCCTAAAGCCCGTTGTATGTACTGTTCGTCCATTACGCCAATTCCTCCGAATGTTTTAAAAAATCAAACTCATAATGCCGCTTTAATTCTGCGCAGGCGTCATAAACATTTAAATCAGGCTCAAATAAATTTTCGCCTTTGCCACAATAACTATCAATTTGCCCCGATGGAAGCAGCTGTACTTCTCCATCATTCCAAGGCTGATATTTATTCCATGCTCTAATTTTTATAGGTTTTCCTTTACCAGTAAAAACAACCTCAAACGGAATATTTTCATCAATTAAATAATCCGTCATAATTTGCAATCTATTTATTTTGCCTAACTTCATCTTCTACCACCTCGTCCATAACAGCACCACAATGCCAGCAATAAGGTACTTCTGCATCATCAGCGTGTACATCACCTGCGCCACAAACCGAACAGTCAAAATGCGCTTGTCCGTTTTTATCCCAATCGCTTACTTGCACCCAATGCCCGTGCTTACGTTCTTCGATTATAGGACGGCTAAGCAAATATAATAAAGCTCCAGCTAACCCATCCTGATAATGTCTATTATCACAATCTTTCATTTTATCTTCTAAAACACTTCTTAAAGCATCTGCGTCAATCAGTCGCATTTTTAACCGTCCTTTCTCTGTAGTCGCCGCGTTTAAAGGTTTTATCATACTTTTTACCTTTATCAGAATGCTTGTTCCAAACTTTTATAACGTCCTCGCGCGTTCTAATGCGTGATTCCGGGAATTCTACGTCAACATGGCAACAGCGACAGGAAATTGCATATTTCGCAAATATGCCTTTAGTAATAAGTAAATCCTTACTTCCACACCATGGGCACGGACGTTCGATTTTATCTAAAAGTTCATCTTTAGTCATTTTAATCTTCCCATTTTTCAAGCACTACAACTGGCTCAACACGCTCCCACCACATTTCATTTCTTGGGTAATAACTGCCGTAATAGCCTTCTAATGTGCACAAAACTTTACTTTTTTCCTTATCGCATACACTAATATCATCTTCGTAGATGTTAAACTTACCACCAAAACAAATGTTAAATTTTAAAAATTCTTCGATTTCTTGAGGTATGCGTTTTGTATTAAAAACATAAACATTGGTAGTGCCATCGCCATAGCCATTTGGTAAATTTACACAAAAACTATCATTTCCAACAGCTACGCCACCAATATCACTGTTGGTTTTAAAACATAAATCTGCTTCTTTTTTCAATCTATCAAACCAGTGCATTTAAATTACCTCCTTAAGTTTGCGTATCACTTTTGCCGAAATCTTTTAATAAAGATTCCATTCTTGCAAAACTTCTGCGGCACATCCAAATATCACTACTGTACATTGGCATGTACCAAATGTTACCATCGTCCTTTGGCCAAAGACCGCGTGCATCATAGCTTGTCACTGGATTTGTTAATGTGTTTTGCACCGCAACATAACCGGCACAGCCTAAAAGGCTTAGCTGTATATAGCACATCATGCCGGCCAGCTGGTCAACGTCCTGCGCTACGAACAATACTTGCTTCTGGTAGTTAACGCCCTTATTAAGACAGGCATTAGCGAAAGCTATAAGCAGCGCCCCGGCCCCGCATGCCGGGTCGTTAACATCAGCCCAGCCATGCCGACTAACTTTTTCTAAAACGCTTTCGGTTAATGTCATTGCTGCCATTAAGTGACATACGCTATATGGTGTAAAAAATTGCCCGCGCCATTCATTACCAAGGTCAAGCGCCATAAATAGTTCACCAAGAAAATCCTGCTGCTGATTAGCTTCAAGCCCTAAAGTTATTTCGGCAAGCATTTTTGCAAAAGTTTCAAGTTCTGCTGCAGTGTACTTTTCCGCACATTGCATATAAAGCTTTTCCCTTGCTTCGCGCAGCGGATGCGGCACTGAATTGCAAATCGCCACGGCTGCCATTGTTATAAAATCCTGCCAGATAACCCAGCGAGAGTATCTTCCCGCCATACCGTTCAGCATTTTTACAATGTTTTGCTGATATACATTATTCGTTCTGACTGCTTTTGCCATTTTCTTTATTGCCTTGCGCCTGGCTGTAATGCCGGTACAGCATGTACTTGCTGAATGCCTTGTATTCTTCGCTGTACTTTGCCCGCGGGTAAAAAGTCATTCGTACATCAATAAACCTGCGTTCCTTTTTTGCCTTTTTAGTTATAGCAGTTATATCAAACTGCATATCACACCGAAAGAACTTGCAAATTGACGGCCGCACATCATAAATATTGCAACGATTATGCTTCTCATCCCGGAACGGGCACAGCCAGTCAAGGTCATTTGCGTCTGGCCGGCAATGATTTTCCGGCTTAATATTGTGCCTGGAAATATAAGCTTTAATAGTTTTTATTTCATCAGCCGTTATCGGCAGGCAGTTGCTGCAACAATTTCCGCAGCCGCTACATTCGCCGTCACGGCAAAAATTTGTTGGCCGCTGCATACTAAATAGCGGCTCAACATCTTGTGTTACCATGCTCATAAACAATCAGCCCTCTGCGAGCATCAACATAATATCTTCCCAACGCTCGTCACGTTCTTCATCGGAATTAAAACATTCACTGAAATTAGCAATGCCGCCGCGATCCTCATAGCTAACCCAAATTTTACTGAACTTTATATCTTTCGAAATCGCAGTTATTATGTCTGCACGAACTATAAGCTCTGCCGGTTCATATTCCACAGAAGGACGCCTGAAGAATTTAATAAACCTGCCTCGTACTTTATTATCGGCGCACGGTTCGACCTTTTCCGGCTTCGGTATTTTCTCATCTTCTATCGTTTCTTTTTTAGCCGCTTTAATTTCTTCCGCAACATTAGCTACATTGCAGGTAATCTCCGCGACATCAACACTCAAAATGCGTGCTACCCGTTCTACAATGTCACGTTTTATGTTTTTCCGGCCAGATTCCATTTCGCGGTACTGGCCCAGGCTTATTTTTGCTTCCTGCGCAACAGTAAAATCAGCTAAACCAGCACTTTCCCTTACACTTGCTAAATTCGCACCATTGACCCACATTCAAAATTCCACCTTTCGTATATCCAAAATCCGTTCAAATTTCAAATCTTTGCCGGGTAGCTTTTCATTTTATCAGGCTTTACGTCTACTTCTTTAAAGCCTTTCAAAACTAAAATTTGGCGATTTTTGCTTTTGATTTCCACTGCCGTTTTTTCCAGCAACGCCGCTTCGGTGTTATTTTTAATTTTATTGTCCGGCAAGTTTCAATCTTCGGCAGACTTTGCTTCTTTTCAGCTGCAATTTTTTCAGCAGCGTGCAGATTAAAGACCTTACTTGGGTCAGGCAAATTTTCTTTTTTAAAGCCCCAAATACTGTTTTGGTTATCTCTGTTTACATAATCCATGCACACTTTGGCATACTTTTTAAAACTAATCTTCTTTCCCATCACCAAGCCTCCATGGCAAACCTAATGTTTTTGCGATAATTTCTGCAGTCTTTTTCTGCTTATCCGTAAGTTCATTAAAAGCGGTTTTCTCATTGGTGCTTTCCAACGCTTCTTTAAGTACCTCGGCAAAAACTTTAATGCGCGTTGCTTTCGGCGCAAGTTTAGACCAATTCTCATCAACAGCGATTGCGGCCAAAGCTCCAACAAACACCATTGCCGAGTCAATACAGCTCTGTATCTCCCAATCTTTCATGCGCTTATCCGCGCTATAAACAGCCTGCTTCGCAATTTTTACCGCCTCTCTATTAACCCGCGCATCGAATACACGTTCTTCCAATTGGCTACGCCGTTTAAATTTTCGTGACAAGCTCATATGGCTGCGCTCCTTTCGGTATCACTGTTTTTAATAACTTTTATGTCCGGTTCACCGTTGTAAATATCGTCATAGGTATCCCAGCACACAATAGGTTCCCCGCGCATCATGGCAATGGCGCGTCCGAAGTCTTTGCCGTAAGCAACAATACCCCAGTCTATAAGCTTAGCTTCTTTTACGCTGTATTGCCGCATACCGTACTCTTTGACCAAAATTGTTGGCTGTGCTTTTGGGTTTGCCCAATAGTCCATAATTTCCTTATCCGTTGTGAACCTCTTTTGCAAAGGGTAAATTCCGTGACCAGGTATAATAAACTTTTCGTCAATATCAAAACAAGCGACCACGTCCAACAAATTCAGTCCGATTGCCCAGTTTGCAGCATTATTCGCCGTTCCCCAAAAGCACATGAGCGGTTCCGTGAAGCTGTTTTTGCTTGCCAGCGTCCTCGAAGTCGCAAGTGGTTTTATTACTTTGCCCTCGGCATATGCTTGTAGTTCATCGATGTTCATACGCCGCCACAATCGCTTAATTACCACATCACTCACGCCCCTTTAACAAAAACTTGCTGTCACGGGCAACCTCGTAAAGCGTTTTTCCATCGCCATTAAGCACATACGGTAAAAAAACTTGGTCCATTGTTGCCATACCTATTTGTATCAACGCCATCTGCGCTTCCACCCAGCTTTTAAGGCAGCGCCAGGCAACACGAGCAGCCTGCTCCTTCGAATAATCAATATTAGCGCGCACTTTCTGTTCACGCATCTTTTTTAAGATTTGCTGCACAGCTTCAACATTAACCGGCAGTTGTATGGGTATTAGCCCCAGTGATGTTTGTACCGTAAAGCGCAGCGCAGTAATCTGGCCGTTAGTAATATCTTTCTGTATGGCCGTTGCACCATTGCTGGCAAGAATATAATCAATCTCTGCCGCCGTGCGCATTGGGTCAATTTTGGTTGTATAGTTTTTTAAAGCATTATCAGTTATCATAAACTCACCGCCTAAAAAAATTTCGCTGTTTTAGTTAGCCACCGTTAATTGGTCGGATAGTTCCGAGGGTTCGCGTTTTGTTTCAAGCTTTTGCCCATGTGCACCAGGATGTAACGCGTTAATCTCCACAAAATTCAGCCCGGCAATATAATCGCTGAAGCAGTAATTTTTCATTTCCGATACCGGCATCTGCATAGCTCGTGCTGCGCCGTATTCACACAGGCAGCCTTTGGAATTTTTCCAGTCACCGGCCAGCAGAAGGAAGCTGCAGCGTTGCAAAAGGCTAAGGCAGGTTTCCATGCCGCTGATGTAATCAACATCATGGTACATGTGGCTGTAATTAAGCACCGGGCTGATAAAAATATATTTGTCGCCGAGCTTTTTCGTCAGCATGCTGATGATGTTCCGGCACTCTTTTGTGTTCGCTTTGATATCACTGCCGCACGGATGCGCAACATACACAAGCTGTTTATAACTCATCACATCATCCTCCAGTCAAATCTTTATAACGGTTAGCGCATTGGCACTCAAAGGCATTATCACCATCAAAAACTATTCCATTGCCATTACAAAGTTGGCAGTGGGCAGAGAATTTGGGTAAATAAGGCATTATAAAATCAACAGTCAAAAAATCTTCAGGCTTTTTACAGTACCTGGTATCTGTCCTTGCTTTTTCAAGTGCGTACTTACAAGCAGCAGTTACGATTTCCTCTGCATCAATGCCTAGTTCTACAAGCCTGCAAAAAGCAGCTTTTGCCTCTGATATATGGCACTTCTTGGGGTATTTGGTCCAAAAAGCATCAAAACAAGATTTCATACCCTCTGTTAATACTTCTTTCTTACTTAGTAGTACTGTTTTGTTTTGTATTGGATTCGTATTGGATTGGATTGGATTAGAACAACATTTGATTTCATCTGATTTCAAATGATTGCAACTTCTATCGGTTGACTTCTCCACATCTGTGGAAAACCTCGGAACGATAATTCCATCTTCCGGATTAGGGTATTTACTTTTTTTACACCTTATCTGTTGATGTTTTGACCAGGTAGACAATTCCAAATAAATGCGTTCATCAACCTTATAAAGTTTAATTAACTTTGCCGCCGATAACGCATCTAACGCCCGAATCATTGTATCTTCGGTAACAGATTTCAGAGGAAAAAGCCTAGCTTTTAAAATTGGTATTCGTGCATCCATACGTCCAAAATCATCACAGTTGACTATTAAGCGATAGAAAAATACTTCTTCAAACCATGAAAGATTATCTAAATTATCACTGGAGCAGATGCTTTCTTTTAATATACGGTTACCCATATTACGCTCCTTTTATTCAATGCCCGCGAACACAATTGCAGGGCCGGACGGCCTCATAGCAAAGGCCGACCAAACCTGCCGCCGATAACGCATAATTGGCATCATCAATAAATTACTTCGTTTTACTGCAGTATCTGCAAATAACTGTTTTTGTTGTACCTGATGGGCGTTTGCAGCGAGTACAAATGGATGATATTGTTTTCCATTCGTGCCCACACTTAGGGCATCTCAAATAAACCATCGGGTTTTTAAATTTAAATTCAATTCCAGCTGTACCGCAATGCGGACAGTTAGGATTTGTTGTTATTCCTGGCTGGCAAATCATCTGTCAGCACCTGTCTCGCTTAAATACTTCGCCCTCATATTAGGCAGGGCATCTTCACATTCTCCTTTTGTTTTAAATGCCATACCAGCTTCTCTAAGGGCAAAATCAACAGCGCTATCATCCCAAATAAAATTAAACACCTTGGTAAAATCATCATTTGGAATATAATATTCCTCGCCCTTTTTCGGCCGCCATGGAAGTTTAAGAATTTTGTTTCTCCCAGTTAATAACCATTCAATCCTTTCGCTTAAACACCAGCCTGCCGTTCCTTCAAATTCAAGTCCTCTTTCAGTGAATCGGTATAGCGAATTATAATTAGTCATTTTGAATATTTCGCCCAACTCAACACCCAGCATTTTGGCGATTTCCGGCATGTAATTTTTTGCCATATTCAGCCCTTCTTCCCTTTAACACTAATTATTCCAATATCTGCATCTTAATGCATCCAATTCAATTTCCCTGCTTGCCAGCTATGTAAACCGGGCAGCCTGTAATTTCCATAATTTCGCGTTTAAAACGTTCTTCGTTGCTGTTGCCATCTGACAAATGTAGCAGCCATATTGCCTTTACCTGCGTCAAATTCTGTGCCCGCAGAAAGGCTTTTACATTGCCTATCTCAAAGTGACTTTTTAAGAGTCTGGGCTTTTGTAACGGATGAAGTTTTCCGGTTGCAATGTTATGGTTTAAAATATCCATTGCGTAGTTGCATTCGACCATTACGTAATCCAATGCACCTTCAAAACGGTACTTTATATAATATGTATCTGTCGCAAACAGCAGCCGTTCTCCCGTGGCCCAGCTGCATAACAAGTAACCCATTGGTTCTGCTGCATCATGCTGCACATCAAACGGTAGTATCTGCCATGTGCCTATGCTGAACTTTTCAAGCGGCTTAACTGTATGTAACCGGTAATGCTTAGGCAGTTTTAACGCCTGCTGCGTGCCGGTGCTGCAATAAACATTAGCACCATTGTTTAGCATTTGCGGCAACGCTTTGCAATGGTCTTTATGTTCATGTGTAACAAGTACGCCACCGAGTTTACTGATGCCGAAATTTGTTGCCTGCTGAATTTTCGGGAATGGAATGCCGCATTCCAGCAGCAGCGGCGTTACACCATCAGTGATGTAATAGCAGTTGCCGCTGGAGCTGGAAGCGATTACCTTAATATCCATGATTAGAACATCGGGTTCATGGCTTCGGCTGCGGTCTTTTCTTTTTCAGCGGCCGCAATCTCCGCCATATCAAAATCTGCATCGGCAGGCACTTGCTGTTGCACCGGTGCAGGCTGCTGTGCCTGGGCGGTCACAGTCTGTTCCGGAATCTGTGCAGGCTCGGCCGGCTGAGCAGACTGCGGCATCGGCGTTTCGGCTTCAATATCAATTACCGTATTGTTTGCGTGCTGACTGACTTCGCTCGCCAGACGTTTTTCGTTGATATCGGATTCCGCCGCCAGCAGCGCGGTATAAGTTTCGTCAACCTTCTGCGCGTCAATGGTAATGTGCTTGTAAACGTAGTTTTTCATGGTCTTTAAGGCCATTTCTTCATACCACCCGGCGACTTCTTTGGTGACTCTCTTGCCGTCCTCGTAAACGGTCTTGGTGCCGCCCCAGAATTCCGCAGCGGCTTTTTCCGGTTTGCGTTTATCAATCTGTTCCTTGGTCAGAATAAACAGTTCGTTTTGGCGCGCATCCTCGCGGATGACATAACCAAAGGCACCAACAACGGGACCGCGGTTAAACGGATTGGTAATCCTGAATTCGTAGGTATCGGACGGGTTCTGGTTGTCCTTTTTATGCGGAATGAATTCGTCCGTTTCATATACCAGCTCGGTGATTACATTGACGAAAGGATTAAGCGCATATTTTTGGGCGATAATCCTACGGCCTTCGTAGCCGATGATAAAGCTGCAGGTATATTTATTGATTTTGTTATCTTTAAACAGAACCGGGGCAAGCTGGTTCGGCAGCGTCATATCAACGCCGAGTTTTGCATACTGGACAAGAGCCTGTGCGAAAGAAGCGTTTAAATCAACATTGTTCCAAGTATATGCCAGCGGCTCATCATATTTATGGTCCTTATTGTTGGCATTTTTCCTTACCCTGTTCGCTTCGGCAGTAGTTAATGCGCGGCTGATGCCGATAAAATAAGACTGGATTAAGCGGCGGTGCTTTTCGCCGATTTGAATATTACCGGCACTGTCCGAAAACTCTTTTAAAATTTTATTGGCAAAACGCTGGCTGTTCGGAATCTGTGCAGCCGTCACCTCGCTGTTTTTTGCAGTTGCAATCTGATTATTAGTCATTTTTAATACCTCCAATGTTTATAAGCATTATTTAAAAGTTCATGCCGTGCCCATGCATACGAGTTAAAGCTCCTTCCGGGTCTTTATCCAATTCAGCCTTTACTTTTGCCGCTTCTTCCGCGGTCATTACAAGAAGCGTTTTAGCTTCTGGGTTTACAACCAACCTTATCACCTGATGGTCAGGCATAGGCAGCAAATTTGTTACGCTCTCGGCATTGTCAACGAACACCGGCGCATTGAATTTGTAATATTCGCTCAAGGTTCGGATAACATCAAGGCCGACATTAATGCGCATAGCGTTGTTCAAATCGCTGTAAGGCACGCCGTTAACTGCGACTTCGCAGCATTCCTCAATGCCGTCATTGCCGATATTTTTCTTAAACATGACAAAGCGGGCCAGCTGGAAGCGGCTGTTGATACGCTCGCTTAACATATCCGTTTTGGCACGGATGAAGCTGTCAACCAAAAAGACTTGGCTATTGCATTCCTCGTAAGCAGCGGCGAGTTTTCCTTCTTCCTGCGCCAGCTCGTCAATGCGGATTTTGGCTTTTTCGGAAGCTTCAATCAGTGCCAGCATTTTATTACCCTCGGCAATTTTTGCTTCAATTGCTGCACGCTTATCAATCAGATTTTTAATCAACTCATCATGCGCAGCCTGCGGCGCCTTTAAGCTTTCCTGCAAATCATGACGGCGTTTAAGCAGCACTTCATGTTCGGCAGGATAAGTAACATGCATACTGTCAATGTTTTTCTGGTATGCGTCCATGTTACGCTTTACTTCCTCAAGCTGGATATCAAAAGCACTTGCCTGTTTTTGAAGTTCAGTCAGGGCTTCTTCAGCAGCCATTTTGATGGTATTATTTTCTAATCCAGCTTTATTAATAGATTCAAGTTCAGCTGCTTTATTGCGGTTAAAAATCTTTTCTTTCTCGTCCTGCTCCATAATTGCGGCTGTAACACGTTCTTCCGGCAGTGTCTGGTGACAGGTCGGGCATATCGTTGTAATATCCACTTTTACAAACTGGCGAGCTTTGCAATTGGAAAAATCACGTAACAGTGAACTTCTCTTATTTTCGCAGTCAACAATAACATTCTGCTTGCGAACAATTTCCGTTTGTACTTGGCGGAGCTTTTCATTAATCTCACTGCCTTTGGCCGATTCCGCCCAAAGCAGTTTAGCAATGGCATCCTGCTCTTTCCGCATTGCTCCAAGTGCTTTGTTTTCAATTTCGGAAATTTTAAGATTTACGCTGCCGAGTTCATTTTCAAGATTTCTCGCAGGATCGTTAGCACGTACTGCGGCAAGTTCCTGACTAATATTGTCTACCTCTGCCTGCAGCTTTTCTTTTTCTTCACGAAAAGCCAATGCGCGGAACTCATCTTGCTCACCAAGCAATGTATTTTGAAGCTCGCTGATGCGGATGGGAACTGCTTCCATTTCCGCCTTAATTTCCTTAGCACGATAACGTGCTGCCTTTTTTGCATCTTCCACAGACTTATAAGCACCAAGCAGTTCGCGCAGATTGCTAAGTTCAACGTGCGCAGCAATTACTTCTTCATCAGTTATGCCGCCGCATACTTCCATGATGATGTCACGCCGTTCTTTCCATGGCAGTTTAGTGTTAAAATAATTGGCATCAGTAAGCAGCTGGAACAGCTTCTCATCAATAAATTCTGCTACGAACTTTTTATACTCAGCGGCCTTAACCGGCACCAAGCCATCCACCCCACACTGTGCGATAAAATAATCCGTAGTATTTCCAGCAAACACTTCTTCAGCTTTACCGCGCGGGCGTTTCCAGTTTTCATGAAACACTTTTTTCAATGTGAAAACACGGCCGTCAACATCAAAAGTGCCGCAGACTTCGTGTTCACTACGGCTCATCTCCGTGCCATCTGCTAACCTCGGTTTAATGCCGAAATCGGATTTATTTTCGCTGTTTTTGTCAAACAACAACCAAAGCACGGCATCAAAAACCGTAGTTTTGCCGGTGGCATTATCGCCGTAAATATTTACAGACTGGCCATTTATATCCAGTTCAAAAGATTTAATTCCTTTAAAGTTTTTAATTTTCAGGTTTAGTAATCTCATAATATTTGTGCCCTTTCTTTGCAGGTTTAAAAGTGGCCCGCGCCGCTTCCATGCAGGTATGGCTGCAAAAGTATCTGATTTTGCCTTTGACACTCATTTTGTAGGCATAAGCCCTTTTAGTACAGCCGTACTGCAATGGTTTACTTTTTCCGCACATAAAACAGTCAATTGTTGTTTTCGATTTCCTCTCCAATGACTGAATAGGCGGTTGCGCACATCCGGGCAGGTAGTCTTTATAGCCGATAGCCATTTGCAAAACTCCCTTAATTGCCTTATAATATAGGCAAGTTATCATTATCAGGCGACTCATTGCGCCACCCTTACGCCTTACCGTTTTTCTGCGGCAGGGCGTTTTTCTTTGCGCTTTTTGCGGCGCTGCATTTCGCTCCAACGGTGGAACGCTACTTCTTTAAGCAGTCCCAACAGCCACTGGCGGTCAACACCGACAATATCATCGGTAGATGCTTCATACTTTTCGATGTACGGTTTTACGCTTTCTTTTGATACAACTTTTTCAGTGTTTGGCATTTACATCACACTCCTGATAATTTTTAATAAATCTTTTACGGTTTCAGCAGATTCAGCTTCCGGCGGCAGTTCCACATCAAAAGCATCTTCAACATCTAAGGTAATGTAAATCATTGTAGCCTCACGTTCTTCGCCGTTTGGGATAAGGTCCTCAAATTTAGAATCCAGCGAGATGTCAAGCATGTCGCAGTCAGCACGGTCTGCAATGATTTTCTTAAGCATTCTAAGCATTTGTACTCACCTCCTCATTTACCGGCAGCCTCAAGATTAAAATCTTTTCGCCTGGTATTAAATTTGATTTTGGCTGCAGCACATCTGGATTATTTTGCTCGAGTATATAAATGTACTCACGCAGGTCCATGTCGGCCGGCGCATACATCTCTGCAATGCTCCAAAGCGTGTCGCCCTGATAAATGGTATATGTTACAAAGTTTTGCGGATTTTGACTGGCTTGATATTCCGGGTCAAGTTTACCGAATCCGGGCCAGCCAAACACCAAAAACAAAGCTGCAGCTATTATCAATAACAGCGCTATTACGCTTGTTATCATTGTCTTTCTCATGTTTCATCACTCCCGTACCTGGCTTTAACACGCGCCAGAACTTTTAATTTTGATTTTCCCCGCCGGCGATTGATAATACGTGGATTAGGTACACAACTACGGTCATCAGCACAAACGGGCCTGTTATTAACATAGTGCCAATAATGTATTGGCTTACCGCACCGCGTGCATCTAATCCAGCCGTATTCCATCAGCCTACCTCCTGCGTTTTTTACGCTTTTTCTTCTGGGTCTTTTGCATTTCTTTTAGACATTGCAGTCCACAAAAATGTAAAGTCCTGCGGGTTACGCCATCCCAGATTTTAAGCTCAGCCGCAGGTGCAATCGGTTTATTGCATACGCAACAATTCATTAGCCGCCTCCTATGCTTGCTAAAAATATTAAAGATGGTATAATTAAGTTAGTCAGCTGACAGCTCAGTCTGTCAAAACATCCTCGAAACCGTTTGCGTGCCAGCGCAGGCGGTTTCTTTTTTTCTGCCGCTAAAGCGTCCAAAGATATTAAGTAAGGCAACTGCAGCGCCTTTCATTTCGTCAATAAGCCACATATTGCTTAACTTCCCATCCGACACAACATCTTCAACAATACCGTCCATATTGGATACCACATCATTTACTTCTTTTTGCACCTGCAGCACTCCGATTGCCAAATTGTCCTGGTCAATCATAATGCCGAACACATCACAAAATAGCGGGTTCTTTTCAAGGTGCTGCACACGCAGCCACGGCGTACCGTAAAGGCGCGACATTTTAAGAACAGTAATGTCTTGTACTGGTGCTATGCCAAGTTCGTAATTTTTCAACGTGCTTTCGGCTATCGCAAGTTCCTGCGCTGCATCAATTCGTTTAATGCCGCTGTACTTTCTCGCCAAAAGATAGATATTAGCTACAATATCTGCCATACAATCACTTCCTTTGTGCTATCCTTTAATCAAGGTAGCTTTTTCTTTTTTTGCGGCTTTATTCCGCTGGAAGATTATGCGCCCCATTTTTTTAGTACATTCAGGGTTGCCACAGATGCGTATGTTTAGTCGCTTAACATCGTCCCAGATGTAATAGCGCAGTTCGGTATCCTCGATGAAGTTTCCGCATCCAGGGCATATTTGTCTGCTAGACATTTAAACTCACCTCCCATCAGTCTGGCGGCTAAGAACAAAAGCTTAACTCCTTCTTCAATTGGTATTTTACTTTTGGAAGTAAAACATTCAGCTACAGCAATTGTGCTGCGCGATACATGGTAAATATCCATCTAGTGCACCTCCTTATCAGCCACCAATAAGCGGGCAAACACATTCCCAATCATAATCATCAAATTTGATAGTTTCGTCTTTAACCAGCTTGCCACCGATAATCTCGATGTTACGATTAAACTGTGCCCCACGTTCAAAAGCATACAGTTTAATATCTACACCCGATGCGCGCGCTAAAGCCAGCAAAATAGCTGGTTCTGCATCACCAGCGGATCTATAAGCAAGTGCGGCAGACTTCTTTTCTCGTGAGCTATTTGCTTTTATACAAATTTCGCCCATGATAAAAGCTCGTTGAGAACCCATAATCCAAGTGGCACCTCTTTTTAAGTAGATGTCCAAGGCGATATCGGATTCGATATACCGCTTAATGTCATCTACATCAACAGCAAGATGCATAAACTCGCGGATTTGTTTTATCGTTCCACGGATTCGCAGGTTACCTTCACACCAATTTGGCATTGTTTTTACTCCTTTCTTTAATAAATTTTTGCATTGCAGCATCAGCGTCCTCAGCCCACACCGTCACCCACTCCGGCACGGTTTTGCTTGTTGACGGGCTAGCTTGCGGTATAGCTAAAATACGAAAAGGTTTCATGGACATCACTCCTCAACAAAATATTCCAGTGGAACGTTGAAGTATTTAGAAAGCTTAAGCAGCTTGTCGAGCTTAGGCTTACTTCTTCCAGACTTCCAGTCAGAAAGTGAAGATGCTGCAATTCCTGTTGCCTGGCTCAACTGGTAAGATGTCATTTTATTTTCATCCATGAGCTTTTGAATTTTTTCGTACATTTTTTCACCTCCCATGTAGAGAAAGTATGTTTGCATTTATTTCGCATTTGCGATATAATCAAAGCAACAACAGACAAATAAGGATGTGGTTGCTATAAAAATTGATGATGATTTCATTAAGTACTTTTTAATAAGGTATAGAGATTTTGGAACTACCGGTGTAAACATTATTTATAAAGAATTGTACGAAGATGAAAGCCCCGAAAGCCAATTCTTATATGAACAGATTGTTTACATGATTGATTGTGGATTTTTAAAAGGCAATGGCATCGCCTTTTGGGGTATAACACCTTTAGGGCACGAATTTATAAAAGAGGAAACTGAGTTTAAGCTCTTAGATAAGTTAAAATCATTAGGTCAGTTTTCGACTTCAGCAATCACAACTGCATCTGCAGTAATTGAGTTAATCAATAAGTTCTGGCCCTAATCGTCTTCATACATTCTTCCGGCTATGCTTAACCGATAAATTTTATTAACCAAGCAACTACAAAGGATTGGAACGTCAGAAGCTAAAACTTTTTCCTGCGCAAGTATTTCGCAGATTTTATCGGCAATTTTTTCTAATTTGCGTGTCTTCTTTTCTTCTGGCGAAGCTTCCATCCACGGCGCATTATTAGCTTTACGTTCATTTACGTAATCTGTACTACACCGCCAAAAAGCTGTTGGACTAAAAACGACTGTGCTACGTTCTGCTTCTTCCTTTGCTTTTTTAAAAACCTCATCAACAAACATCAGCGTTATTCCATGTTTATTTAATGCGTCCAAAATTTCAGGTACTGGAGCGTGTGTATCTACTGAAGGTAATGCGGCGCTCCCTATCTTAGTGAACTTCATCTTATGTTCGTTCATAACCGTGCTCCTTTCTATCGTTTTAGCGGATTTTTATTCCGTCTTTACGGATTAGTTTAATTATAATCCGTATTTTCGGAAATTGCAAGTTATTTTTCTCGTATTTTCGGATTTTAGGGTGGTAATAATTATGCCTTTTTATGAAAAATTACAAAAACTAATGAATAAAAATAATGTTCGACCTGTAGATGTAGCTAAAGCAACAGGTATTGCGACATCATCACTTTCTGACTGGAAAGCAGGAAGAAGCAAGCCAAAATTAGACAAACTTCAAATACTGTCTGACTACTTTGGCGTGCCTGTTTCCTACTTTACCGATGAAGAACCCAAAGAAGATAATTTCTCGGTCCGCGATCAGCGCGATATAAAACGTACATTGGATAAAACTCTGGAAGCATTAACCAGCGGTGAAGCACTTATGTTTGACGGAGAGCCCATTGATGAAGAAACCACGGAATTGTTAAAATCATCTATTGAAAATAGCATTAGAATGGCCAAGGCCTTAGCAAAGAAAAAATATACCCCTAAAAAATATCGCAAAGAGTGATTTTCATGAAACGCAATACCCCGGAAAAACTAATCCGGCGCTATAAAACAAAAAATCCCATCGACCTAGCAAAATCAATGGGAATATTAGTTATATTTGAACCATTGGGCGAAATTAATGGTTATTTTAATACAGCGTTCCGGCAGAAAATTATTCATATAAACTCTACCCTGCCCCAGCACAAGCAACTATTTACCGCAGCCCACGAACTAGGTCATGCAGTTTTGCATCCACATGCAAACACACCATTTCTACGCGAAAAAACATTATTTTCTGTTAATAAACTGGAAATGGAAGCTAATAAGTTTGCAGTAGATTTTTTAATATCCGATGCTGATATTAAGGAAGTAGCACATTTACCTGTAAATAAAATGGCTGCATACTTTGGCATACATAAAAAGTTAATGGAGTTGCGATTATCTACTTATAATTTATAAAGTATCTACCCTACCCGTCAGAATTATTGGTGAAGTTGTTGAAATTAGAAGGAAAATGATATGAAAAAAGCCCGGCAGAGCCGGGCTTATAACAGCATTAAATATAATATCCTAAACAACTAAAAATTTCTGCACCTTCGCTATAACCTAAACTGGTTAATAAATCACAAACTACTTTTTCAGCTTCATATTTTCCTTGTTCAAGATCATTAGTTTTATCAACGAAACGACTGTATTCCAACATTTTTTCTTTAAATTCTTTTGGTGTCATAACCTTTGTAATATCACGCATATAATCACTTCCTTGGAGGTAAATATGTTTAATTTTATTAATTCTCTTCTAACAGAAACTCTTTTTAATACTTTTAATGATAAAGCATTTTATGATTATTTTCAAGGCACTACATCGGCTCAAATGCTGCATGAACTTGCTTTAGATTTTGCTTTTAATACAACCTTATCCAATTTTAATTTTCAGCATGTTCTACTTGGGTGTCCAAGCAATTTTTTGCAAATAACATTAGAACCGGGCAAGATTTATAATCTTGACTTAAGTAATAAAATAAAAAACGGAAAATTATTATATATAAACTACACACCTCAAGGTGATGGTAATTTAGTTCCAATTGAGTTACACGGAAATACTCCTATGAATAATGAATATAGCACAATAAAAAAACTATATCCTTATTTAGCTGATAACTCTAAAACACCCCTGCCTACAAATGTAAATATTCTATATGTGTATGTTCCTGAAAAAATAGTAAACGATATTTCCTTTAAACAAATTTCAGAAGCATTTCAGTGTTATTTTAATAACGAATACGTTGATTCAATAATTAAACTTCAAATTGCAGCTGAATTCATTCTAGGTAAATTTTTAAGTAATTATGGTAATAAATATAAACGTTATTCATATTTTGAAAATCTCAAAACAAATTTAAACGAAATAATTACTCAAAATAGCTTTTTACCATGTCCTCAATTCTTGATTGATAGTCTTGATGCTATGCGAAATAAACGAAACGATATTATTCATGAAGGTGGCAATATAACTTTAAATCAAAATGAGGTAAGAACATGGTGTGTTAATACACTATTTTTCATAAAATATTTCAAGGTAATCCATAAGATTTAATAAAAGAGCTAACATGATGTCTACTATAAACAAATCATTTAAATTCTCCCCTACCCAAGAAAAAACTATAATTAAAGCTTTTAAGTATATTATTAAAGATGCGCAAAATAAAAAAGCTGACCCGAAGGTCAGCAAAAAGCAAGGGAGCTGTTGATAATGAAAAAAATATTGATGGTTTTATTAACATTAATATGCTGCATTAGCTTAATCGGCTGCGGAGCCGATCCAAAGAAAGAAGCTGAAAGGTTAAATACAGAATATTTTAAACCAGGTTTCACATTATTTGAAAATTTGCTTGATGATGTTGGCAATTTACGTAAAGAGTTCAGTGATAAGCGATTTGATGAAGGTGTTGCAAAGCTAATAACAGAGAATTATAAACCCAAATTTGTTGAAATGCAAAACAAATTCAAAAACGAAAAAGATGTTGAAGATACTAAACTAATGCGAGAACAAATGGGATTAATGTTAGATGATGTTATTATCCTTTTAGATACCGGATTGGAATTAACTTCTTTGCCAATCAATGCAGAAAAAGAAGTGGCCCTTCCCTATTTCAATAAAATGCAAACTACAATTAATAATTTGGTTTCGGAACAAGTCGAATACTTAAATCAGTATTCCTTGTTAACTAAGGGCAAAAGCAGTTATGAATTAACATTACGCAACTATCAAAAAATCCAAAAGGGAGATAGTTATCCTGATGTAGTACTTACATTTAAAATGCCTGGTAAATTAACAAACTCTGAAGAATCAAATATCAGATTAATTGGTCACAGAAAGTTAGATCATTATGTCTGGGAAACCGGAGATGGCTATGTAAGAATAATGTTTGAAAATGGCAAGGCCTATATGATGGAACAAAAAGGACTAAAATAGTTAATTATTAACAATAAAAAAGCAGCCCTTAACCGGGCTGCATATTTTAAACACAAGCCACACGAACATACGTTTCGTTTTTGGCTTTTTATATGCAAACACTTGATTTGGACTGAATCAAATATTTTATACTTCTGCTTCAAAGTTTCAAAAATCTTATACTTTTTGAAAAATTATCGATAAAACCATTAATTAACGAAAGGAGTTCTTTATGCCTAACCTACCCTATTCCAACGAATTTGCAAAATTAATTATAGCGATTTATTGCCGTGTATCATCTGAGGACCAAGCTGAACGAGGAACAATTGAAATTCAAAAGGAATTCGCAGCCAAATACGTAAATTTATACAATTTGGAAGTATTTGACTATTATTGTGATGATGGTGTTTCCGGAACTTTACCATTAGAACAACGCCCTGAAGGCAAACGCCTACTCGAAGATGCTGCTAAAAAAAGATTTAATATGGTTATTTTTTACAAATTAGACCGCCTCGGTAGAAAGGTTCGAGTCATACTAAATGCAGTTAATGACCTTGATGCTTTGGGTGTTACCGTTAAAAGTATGACCGAACCATTCGAAAACGAAACGCCTACTGGCAAGTTTTTGCTTACAACGCTGGCCGGCATTGCCGAGCTCGACCGCGATACCATTTTGTCACGTATGTGGTCTGGGGCACAGTATGCAGCAAAACAAGGACGTTGGCTTGGTGGTGTAATCCCATATGGTTATATGGTTGCAGATAAAAAATTAGTTATTTCCACTGACCCTATCCCCAATTGCCGTTTATCAGAAGAAGATGTAATTAAAATTATTTTTAGAATGGCCGCTAAAGAAAAAGCCAACTGTGCTGAAATTGCTGATTACTTAAATTCAATAAAAATTCCGACTAGATATATGTTAAACGGCATAAGTGGTAAACGATATAAAAAAACTGCCGAGATTTGGCGCCCTAGCCGTATTTCTGAAATTATAAGGTCAACCACATATAAAGGTCTGCATCAATACGGGAAAAATGCTACTCATAAAAACAGTAAAATTATAACCAGGAGCGTTCCCGCAATTGTTTCCGATGAAATTTGGCAAGAAGCCAATAACACCATGAAAGATAACCGTGTTTCATGTAAACGTAATACTAAAAATCTTTATTTATTACAGGGCATGATTCGTTGCGGCCTATGTGGCTTAGCATATAGCCCGACATTTTATAAGGCTCGTAACACAAGTTATTACTGTTGTACATGTAAAGGCCAACAAAAAACAAAGTTTTATAATAGGGATACTTGCATAGGAAAACCAGTTCGTGTCGATTGGCTCGACAATCTGGTTTGGAGCAAATGCTTAGAGCTTTTAAAAGAACCAGAAAAAATATATGATGCTAAACCAAGCACTAATAAAGAGCCGCCTAATATAGTTCCTACTCCAACAGAATTTGAATTAATAAAAAGTCGAATACAAGAACTATCTACAGAGCGCGAAAAATTATTGGATCTATATCGCAAAGGTATAATCATTGAATCTGATTTGACAACACAAATAAATAAGTTATATTTGGAGGAAACAGAATTAAATAATAAAATCATTAAAATAGATAATCAGCCAAAACAAGAGCTTAAGCGCAGCAAAGCTTCTACTGTAATGGTGTTAAAAGAGTTTATTGAAATGATAAAGAACACAGATATAAATCAATTACCATTTGAACTAAAGCGTGAAGTTGTAAAAATGCTAATTGATAAAGTTTTTGTCTACACAAAAGTCGACCCAGATAAATTCTATCCAAGTATCAATGTTATTATTAGCTGGCGCTTTGATGCAGCTCCATTTAATATTGACTATATTGAGAACTACACGCTGACCACATTCCTGTTACAACGGAAAAAATTGAAAACTCAGTTACAACCAACACCACTGATTACGTTGACGCCGGTATTAAACTGCAATACACGCCGATAGTTAGCAGCGACGGTATGATAACCTCGGTTGTACATACGGAAGTCAGTACCCCCACGCTTATTTCCGAACTGAAAAATTACAAAATAACCAGCCGAAGTGCCACCACCACCGTAAGAATGCGCGACGGAGAAACTCTTGTAATAGGCGGTTTAATCAATGAAGAAGAACAGAAACGGCTGCAAAAAGTACCGTTCTTATCAAACATTCCGCTTTTAGGTGAACTGTTTAAAAACCGTACTACCAGCAAAACAAAAACCGAAGTTATTATGATTTTAACGCCACATTTAACAAACCCCGGCGAATCTCCGGCAATTTACGATAGCAAATTGCTGGAAAGCGGCAGTATTTTTGATAGCAACAACTAAAAATATTATTAAAAAAGAGCGGCAAGCCGCTCTTTTTTATGCAAAACAGGCATTATACAAAAGTATAATGCCTGTTTTAAACTTTTATTTTTCTAACATCAGCAAAGCAACCGTTTCAATATGTGCACACATCGGGAACATATCCACCGGCTGTGCTTTTACTGCTTTATAACCGTTTTCCGTTAAAAATGCCATATCACGCGCTAAAGAAGCCGGATTGCATGATACATAAACAATTTTTTCAGGTTTTACTCCGGCAATGGCTGCCAAAACCTTTTTATCACAACCTGCGCGCGGAGGGTCAAGCAGCACTGTATCCGGCTTTACGCCGCTTTTTAACAGCGCCGGCATTTCCACGGCAGCGTCGCCGCAAATAAACTCTGCATTTGCAATATTATTCGCTTTGGCGTTTTCGTTAGCGTCTTTAATGGCAGGCTCAACAATTTCTATGCCGTACACTTTGCGTGCCTTTTGCGCCAGATACAGCGAAATAGTACCTGTACCGCAGTAACAGTCAATAACCGTTTCTTTGCCGCTCAGCGCAGCAAAATCCAGCGCTGTGGCATAAAGCTTTTCGGTCTGCGCACTGTTTACCTGAAAGAAAGACAACGGCGAAATATTAAATTTTAAATTGCCGAGCCTGTCTTTAATTGTGCTTTTGCCATACAGAACACGGTTTTTAGCGCCCATAATGATGTTGGTACGCTTTTTGTTAATGTTCTGCACAATGCTTTTTAAACCGTCCACTTCAGTTTTAAGCATTGTTACAAGTTCGCCTGCATGCGGAATATCATAGCAGGCTGTAACAATTACAGCCATAACTTCGCCGGTTTTAGCACCTGCGCGCCCCATAACATGGCGTACAACGCCTTTGCCGGTAGTTTCGTCATAAGCAGAAATATTAAACTGCTGCATCCAATGGCGCACAACCTGCATAATTTTGTTGTTAGCCTGCTTTTGGATAAGGCAGTCATCAATATTTATAACGTTATGGGTTAAAGCCGCATAGCAGCCAATTTGTATTTTTCCTTCTGTTTTAGCTGCCGGAAACTGCATTTTATTGCGGTAATGCCACGGATTTTCCATGCCCAGCACCGGCAGCACTTCACATCCGGTAATATGCCCAATACGCTCAATGGTATCTTTAACCTGCTGCCTTTTAACGCTTAACTGCCCTTCGTAGTTTAAATGCTGCAATTGGCAGCCTCCGCATTTTTCATAAAAAGCACATTGCGGTTTAACGCGCTGCGGAGATTTCTCTAAAATGTTTAAAATTCTGCCTGAAGCATAGGATTTTTTTATCTGAAATAATTTTACAGATACTTTTTCTCCCGGCAGTGCGCCGTGTACAAAAACCGTAAATCTATCAGCCTTGCCCACGCCTTCGCCGCTGCTGCCAAGCCCTGTTATATTTACTTCAATTATGTCGTTTAATTTAAATGGTGGTTGTTGTTTAGTCATTTCTGCCCCTGATTTTTATTATAAACTGCCGTCCTGCATCCAATACAGCCTTACAGGCAGGTTGGAAGCACCCGGCGGAGACCAGATAAAGCTGTATGTTCCCAGTTCCAAAACTCCAAGCTTAAGCAAATCGTCATAACTGTCGCCTATTGCCACTTTATCCTGCGGCAAAGGCAGAATTTTTTCTTCACCGGCTTTTTTCAGCACGCCGTAACCGGCAAACAAACCGCCCAGCGGATTTAAATACATTGCAGCCGGTTTATTGCCGCTGATTGTAAAATTAACAGAATATACAATGCCGTAATTGCCGTAGTTCACTGCCTCTTTTCCTGTTGTGGCGTCCTTGCCGCGCGCAAAGCCCTGTTCTTCGGATGCCAGCTCAAGCATATATACTTTGTTGTTATCGGTATTCAGCGGTGCAGATACAGTGTAATTCCAGTCTGCATCGTCAAAAGTGCCCCTTAACGGATGCTCGTCCATAGGCTGAACAGGTGCGTATTCATTGTATAAATCCAAATCTGTTTTTTCGTCGCACATAACAACGCTTACCTGTACAGGCCTGTCGGTGTGCAAATCAATAGTGCCAACCAAAAGCTGCGCTGGTTCAAGCACATAGCCGCGGCCGGTTAAAAGCTCTGTATTATTGCCAAAGCCAAGGTTTCCTTCCGTTTTATTATGAACGCCGGAAAAATATTTTTGCTGGGTTTCCTTGCCAACCTTTAAATAATGCCATCCCGCATTGCCAATGCTGTTGTTGGCAACGCTGTATTTAACCGGTCGCATTTGTTCGTTGCTGAGTATAACGGCGAGTTTTTTATTGGTGTCCATTGCATTTACATGATGAAAGAAAATCCTTACATCACCGCTTACAGTATCGCGGTACAAAACGCCGTTTCTGTAAACCATTTCCGGGCTGTCAGAAAAAATAAGTGTTGAACCGGAAGTAGTTTTCTGCGCAGTTACTTCTGTATAAGTTTCAGGCAAACCGCGCCCCGTAATAAGTTCATCAGAAGCAAAAGCGTTTAAAGGCAAAAATGCCATACAACTAATTGCCAGTGTTTGAAAACATTTTTTTAGCCTCACGATTAACCTCCAATAGATGCTTACTGTTTATTATAACACAAATACTGCAATTGTATTTTATTTTTGCAGCTCAGAATTTAAAAATAAATTGTTGCTGCCAAAACCGCTTTCATATTAATAAAATAAGGTGTCAGTAAGGTGTAAAAACAACAAAAAAGCGGGTTTTCAAAATTGAAAACCCGCATAAATACTGGTGATCCAGGAGGGATTCGAACCCCCGACCCACGGCTTAGAAGGCCGTTGCTCTATCCAACTGAGCTACTGAACCATTTGGAGCGGGCGATGGGAATCGAACCCACAACATCAGCTTGGAAGGCTGAGGTTTTACCACTAAACTACACCCGCAATATAAAATTTTCTTCTGGTCGGAGCGGCAGGATTCGAACCTGCGACCCCCTGTTCCCAAGACAGGTGCTCTACCAAGCTGAGCCACGCCCCGAACACAACGTATATTATACCGTTTCAGAAGTTAAAAGTCAAGCATTTTCCTTTGCTTTTGTTTCTTTCAAATGCTGCTGGTAAAGTTTTGTTTCGGCAACAACAACGCCGCTTAAAGCCAGCAGAGCAATAAGGTTAGGTATTGCCATTAAACCGTTAACAATATCTGCCAAAATCCAAATTGCTTCCAGTTTTAAAAACGGACCGCAGGCAACAAGAATGATAAAGATAATACGGTAAGGCAAAATTGCTTTAACGCCAATTAAGTATTCAACACAGCGTTCGCCGTAATAGTTCCAGCCAAGAATGGTTGTAAACGCAAACAGTACAAGTCCTACTAAAAGCAGGATACTGCCGAAAGCAGGAAGACCCATCGAGAAAGCCTGTTCCGTCATTGCAGCGCCGTTAAGGTCACCTTTCCAAACGCCGGTTACTACCAAAGTAAGGCCGGTAAGAGTACAAATAATAATGGTATCAATAAATGTACCGGTCATAGAAACGAGGCCCTGTTCCGCCGGCCATTTTGTTTTTGCTGCCGCTGCAACAATCGGAGCACTGCCAAGGCCGGATTCATTGGAGAAAACGCCGCGTGCTACGCCGTTGCGCATTGCCATCATAACAGTTGCGCCAAGAAAACCGCCTGTTGCTGCCGTGCCGGTAAAAGCACCATCAATTACGCTTGCAAAAGCGGAAGGAAGCTGGTCGGCAAAGATAATTAAAATACCAACGGTTGTAATTAAATACAGCATTGCCATAAAAGGCACAATTTTAGATGCTACGTTTGCAATGCTCTGCAAACCGCCGATAGTAATTACTGCAACCAGAACGGTAATGGCAATGCCTGTGTAAGTTACAGGTATGCCTGCGGTAATCTGCGTAATTTCTACAATGGAGTTTACCTGTGCAAAGGTACCAATGCCAAAGTAAGCACACAAAACGCCAAACGCAGCAAACAAAATTGCAAGCGGCCTGTATTTTTTGCCCATACCTTTTTCAATATAATACATAGGCCCGCCGGAAATATTGCCGTTGGCGTCTACCGTGCGGTATTTAACGGCAAGCAGGCATTCGGCATATTTGGTGGCCATACCAAAAAACGCTGCCATCCACATCCAGAACAAAGCGCCGGGGCCGCCTGCTTTAATAGCAGTTGCCACACCTACAATATTGCCTGTGCCGACAGTTGCGGCCAGTGCCGTACAAAGGGCTTTAAAACTGTTTACATCGCCGTGGCCGTCATTTTTGGCAAAGAAGATAAGTTTTAAAGCATCGCCAAGTTTAAAAACCTGAAGCAGCTTTAAGCGGATGGTAAGCCAGATGCCTGTACCCACCAGAAGCACCAAAAGCGGCGGGCCCCATACAAAAGTATCAATCGTGTTCAATAGTGCAATAACTTCTTCGTTGTTAAACAATTTTTACTCCCTCTTCCCTGTTTAGTAAAATAAAAACCGCCGGACAAATCCCAAATCCGGCGGCAATAATAAGCAGGCAAATAATAATATAAATATATTATTTACGCTTAAAGCTCTGTCCTTTGGCCTGAGAGATAAGGGGCGTTGCTTCCCCGTGCACCTTCGGCACCCTTTTAGTGGGATTCTCCAGAGATGTGTCCACATACGGTTCTCACCGGCAACCCGGCACCTGAGAGTTTACTCCTTCGGTAGAAAAATTCTTCTCCCATATGCTTCATCCACTGCGATATTCATTTCTAACTATTTTAACACAAACTCTAATAATTGCAAGTAGTTTGTTTACAGTTTTTTAAATTTTTTTATTTTAAATAATCTTTGTTTTCATCAAGATGTTTGAAATATAACTTTGTTTCTTTTACTATTACACCGGTTAAAAGCAGCAGCGCAATAAGGTTAGGTAATGCCATCAGCCCGTTGGCGATATCGGCTATAATCCAAATCATTTCCAGTTTTAAAAATGCGCCGCAGGCAACCATGGCAATAAAGAAAAGACGGTAAGGAATGATAGCTTTAACGCCTAAAAGATATGCAATGCAGCGTTCGCCGTAATAGTTCCAGCCAAGAATGGTTGTGAACGCAAACAGCACGAGGCCAATCATTAAAAGCATATTGCCTAATACCGGGAAAACCATCGTAAATGCGCTCTGCGTCATTGCAGCGCCGTTTAAATCGCCGCTCCATACACCGGAAACGATAATAGTAAGGCCGGTCATGGTACAAATAATGATGGTATCAATAAAAGTACCGGTCATGGAAATAAGCCCCTGTTCGGCAGGCCATTTTGTTTTCGCTGCCGCAGCTACAATCGGCGCACTGCCAAGGCCGGATTCATTGGAGAACAAGCCGCGGGCAATACCGTTGCGCATTGCAAACATCATCGTTGCGCCCAAAAAGCCGCCGGTTGCTGCCGTGCCTGTAAAAGCATCGTGCAGAACCATTGCAATAGCCCCCGGAAGTGCATCACGGAACATAAACAGAATGGCCATGGTCGTAATAACATACAGCGCAGCCATAAACGGAACGATTTTATCAGCAACCACTGCTATGCTTTTTAACCCGCCAAGGGTAATAACCGCAACCAATACGGTAAGTGCGATAGATGTGTAAAGTACAGGAATCTGCGCACCGGCGTTGGTAATTTCTACAATTGCATTTACCTGGGTAAATGTGCCGCTGCCAAAGCAGGCGCAAATTGTACCGGCTACCGCGAAGAAAATTGCCAGCGGGCGGTATTGCCTGCCGAGGCCTTTTTCAATATAGTACATCGGGCCGCCGCCAATATGTCCGTTAGCGTCAATAGTACGGTATTTAACAGCCAAAACGCCTTCAGCATACTTGGTTGCCATACCAAAAAACGCAGCCATCCACATCCAGAACAGCGCGCCGGGGCCGCCGGCTTTAATTGCCGTTGCCACGCCAACAATATTGCCTGTGCCTACTGTTGCAGCAAGTGCCGTACACAGCGCTTTAAAACTATCAACATCGCCATGGCCCTCGTTTTTAGCCTTAAAAATCAATTTTAAAGCAAGCGGCAAACGTAAAACCTGAATCATGTTTAACCTGATTGTCAGCCAAATACCTGTACCCACCAGCAAGCACAAAAGCGGTGGCCCCCACACAAACGCATCAACTTCATTTAAAAATTCCAGCATAGTATCTCCCTTTCATAGCAAAATCATAAGCAGCTCAAAAATTAACATCTTGCAAAAACTAAGAGCAATTTTATCGCTATTATGTAAACACATTCTTTATTTTACAGAACAACTTATAACTTTGCAAGACTTTTACAAAAGTATACTTGTATGCAAAATACCGGTATGCGTTAAAACAAAAAAACAACCCTTCCTGCCATTAAGCAGAAAGGGCTGCCCTGATAAATCAATCGTAATAATCAATGCCTTCTCCGTTTTTGTGGCTGATGAATTTGTCGTTAAGCATACGCACAGCCGTTAATACGGCTTTTTTGGCACTTGCCTGATAATGCTTTTCAATCATGGCGTTCAATTCATCGAGGCCATCGTTCATATTGTAGCCTACAAGCATTTTAGCGATAAAATCGCTGGCAAGTTTTGTTGCAAGCGTACATTCCGCCTGCAAAATACGGCCGGTATGCATGTCAATTTCCACCACTACGCCAATTACTTTATGTACTTCGTATGCCGTAATTCCCGCCGGCAATTTGGCATAGGCAGAAAAAATAACACTGCTGCGCTGCGTAGCATCAAGCATCTGCAATTTCCTCCTTATTTGCGTACAGACAGGCTGCGTACCGAAACATCAACAGATTTAACCTGCATTGCTGTCATGTACTCAACTTTTTCTTTTATTTTATTTTGAAAAACCTTTGTAACCTCAAAAACGCGCACACCGTAAAACAGCACTACTTCCACGGCAATGGCAATGCCTTTGGTATTGCTGCTGCGCCTTCTTACCCTGATGCTGTTTACCTTGTCAATGCCAAGCATCTTCTGGGCAACAATGTTTATTATATCCTGTATTGCGTAATCCGAAATAAAAATTTTGCCGTAATAGCTAAAAGCGGGGCGCACAATGGAACGGTCAGGTTCGGCGTGCTTGCGCTCTTTGGAGAACAAATTATACGGCAAATCGGCAAAATAACCGGTAAAATGCGGTTTTAGTTCTACCGTCGGCACAGGAACAATGTGTTTGCCGTCCTTCAGGCGCATCTGCTTGGCCTTTTTCATTTCCTGCTTGGTGGCAATCTGCTGAATATATACGGTTTTTTCGGGCTTCGGCAGGCCGAGGCGCAAAACAATTTTCTGAATCATATTGTCAGAAGTTGCCAGTATCAATAAACGGTGGATGCCGCCGGAAGCCAGAGCATTACGCACTTCGTCGGCGTGGCTATCTTCCGTAAAAATTGCCCTTTTTACAGCCTGTATTCTGTTGGTTTCATTTTTAGCGGAAGTTCCGGCTAAAATTTTAGTGCCTTTAATTAAAAGCCCGTCATCAATAATTGCATCGCAGTTATTATTATGCGCCACGCCTATTGCACGGTGGCTTTTACCGGTTCCGCTCGGCCCTACAAATGCAACAACCTCCATAAACATTCCTCCGGCATTATTTTTATTTTAGCATTTTCTGAATGATATTTACCTTTTCAGCGTAAACTTTAAAAATTCCCAGCTGCTCCGGAAAGCGCCCTTCCACGCCGTGGAAATCGCTGCCGCCGGAAACAAGCAGTTTGTATTTCTGCGCCATCTGCAAAAAGCATTGCTGCATTTTTTCATCGGCACTCGGATGGTATACTTCAATACCGTCAAACGGAATTGTACTTAACAAGGTATTCACCAAAGGCAGATTTTCTATTTCGGCAGGATGTGCCAAAACAGCAAGTCCGCCCGCCCCGTGCAAAAGCTCCACCGATTCTTCCGGCGAAAGTTTCGGCTGCGGCTCATAGCCCGGTTTTCCGCGTTTTAAAAGCACGTCAAAGGCTTCTTCCACCGAAGAAAAATAACCTTTTTTTACCAGTGCCTTGGCCACATGCGGCCTGCCGACGGCGCGGTTTTTCGGGTCGCACTGCTCTACCGTTATATGGTAACCGAGCGCCCCTATTTTATCAAGCATCCTGTGCAGCCTTTTTTCGCGGGCATGGCGCATTTCTTCAATTTTATCAAGCAAATTTTTATTGTGAATATCTATATTATAACCCAAAATATGTACGCTGCTTTCGCCAACCTGCGTGCCAAGTTCCACTCCTTTGGCAATTACAGGCGCGCCCGGCACGGCAGCGGCAGCATTAAGCGCTTCTTCTATACCGTTAACGGAATCATGGTCTGTAATGCCCAATATGCCTATACCTGCTTCCGCCGCCATTTTTACAAGCTGCGACGGCGTATACCGCCCATCCGAAAACGTACTGTGAGTATGTAAATCTACAAGCATTTTACAATTCCTTTGCAATGTTAACAAACGTCCTTACGCCAAAGGCCGTACATCCTTTAGGCTTAAAGCCTGCGGTTTTCTCAGCTGTTGAAGTGCCGCCGATATCAAGATGCGCCCATGGCGTGCCTTCGTCAATAAATTCGCCTATAAACAGCCCGCCGGTAATAGTGCTTGCCGCACGCCCGGCGCTGTTGGTCAAATCGGCAATATCGCTTTTAATTGCTTCTTTGCATTCCGGCAGCGAAGGCAGGTGCCAGTACATCTCTCCTGCTTTTTTGCCGCAGAACATAATCTTCTCAATCAGTTCTTCATTATTGCCAATAATGCCGGCTGTTTCATTGCCAAGCGCCACAATAACACCGCCTGTCAGCGTGGCAATATCTATAACTTTGGCAGCCCCCAAACGGCAGGCATACCATACGGCATCTGCCAGAACCATACGCCCTTCAGCATCAGTTGAAACAACTTCAATAGTTTTGCCAGAAGCGGCTTTTACAACGTCACCGGGGCGCTGGGCACTTCCGGAAGGCATATTTTCGGCACAAGCCATAATGCCAATAACATTGCACGGCAGTTTTAACTGCGCAATGGCCTGCATGGCGCCAAGCACTACGGCAGCGCCCGTCATATCGTCCTTCATTTCGCCCATATTGGCTTCAGGCTTGATGGAAATGCCGCCGCTGTCGAAAGTAATGCCCTTGCCTACAAAAGCGGTGTACGGCGCATCTCCGCCGCCGTTATATTTAAGCACAGCCATATACGGAGGATTTACAGAACCCTGCCCCACCGCAAGAACTGCATTCATATTTTTAGCCTGCATTTGCACGGCGTCAAGAATTTCACATTCCATACCGCATTTTTCTGCCGTAAGCTGAGCTTCTTTTGCCATATCCAGAGGCGTAAGCATGTTGCCCGGTTTATTGGCCAAATCGCGCGCAAAGCATACGCTGCTGCTTACAATGCAGCTTGCAGAAACAACTTCTGCCGCACCGGCAACATTGGTAACAATGGTATAGCAAATATCTTTTTCCTGTTCCTGTTTGCCTTTGCATTCACTAAAAGTATAACCGCCCAAAATAAGCCCTTCTGCCAAAGCCGAAAGATAATGCGGACGCGCTGCGTTTAAAAGTATCGGCGCAATAACAAGCGCATTTTCCGTTTTAAGCTGTTTTAAAACGCGCGACGCTTCACCGGCTGCTTTGCGCAAATCATTGGGCTTACAGGCATTTTCGCCGCCGAAGCCGCAAATAACCACCTGCTGCAATCCGTTTTTGCCAAGCATGGCAAAATGTGTAATTTCACCGGTATCAGCCAGTTTTTCATTCTTTTTAAGCAGTTCGTCCACTGCTTTTACCAAATATTCAGGCGCCTTCATTTTCGGCAAAGCCGGAATACAACCCTTGCACAAAAACAGCACTAATGTTTCCGCACCGGCAATTTCTTCAGCAGTAAGGTTGTTTTCCCTTACTGCAAAAAGTTTTTGATAATCTTTCATCTTTTTACCTCTCGTTTATTTAAAAGTCATTGCTGTATTAAACTCATCCAAAAATCTGCCGCCGTTGGCACGCTGCAGTTCCAAATCGCTTACAACCACGCGCATTTCCGTATGGCGCACGCCGCCGGTATAATGCGTTGCCAGTGCATGTATTGCATACGGCACATTGCTGGAAGTACCGACATACATTACGGCATAACCGTCCATATACAGGCACGAACCGGGCGTTAATTTTTTTATCGCTTCCAGGCGCTGGTCAGATGTCATTCCGGCAAATTTAACGGCAGAACCGGCAGTATTTTCCTGCTCATCGGCATTGCGCGGCAAAAATATGCCCATAGTGCGGTAAACGTTTGCAATAAAGCTGGCGTCGTCTATGCCCTTATGTGCGCCGCCCCAGCTGTAAGGCGCATTGTAATATTTAAAAGCACCCCTTAAAACATTATTGGCAGTGTAAGGCAAATAACCTTTATGCAGGGCGGCATTTTTCACAACATTGCTGTTAACCTCCTGCAAAGTTCCGTTTTGCGCACGGATTGGCATTTTAACGGTGTAAATACTGCTGCCTTCCGTTACAAGCTGCAAACGCGTTCCTTCGTCACAATAAACACTTTCGCCGGGCACTTTAACATTAAAGCTCTGCCCTGTTACAACAAGGAAGTTCTGCGGTTCCACATATTTAAGCCAGGCATCGCGCCCGCAAACGGCTACGTCAAAACGCGAAATCCAGCCGCGGTAGTTATAGCTCTGTACATAGTAAAAAAAGCCGTTGGCACTCTGATGCAAAATAATAAGCGGCTCGGAAACAGCAACAGCAGTTTCCTGCAAAGCATCAAAATTATTATCGGTAGGATAATAAAAAAGCCCTTCATTGGTTGGCAGCACGCGCAAATTGCTGCGCCTTACCGTAACGCCGTAACGCACATTAACCTGTGCCGGTATTTTATCTGTATTGGTTTCTTTAATTAAAATATTTTTATAGTTCTGGCTTACTTCTTTGCCAAGGCGGAACAACGGGTCATTAAGAACATCATACCCGGAAACATAACCCTTTACGGTATTTCCGGCAAGCGTTTGCGGATAAGCCTTTAAATCATAAACAGAGGGCGATTTATCTGCAATTCTTTTATTGTAAGCGGCAACTCCTGCGGCATCAAGTATAACCTGCTCTCCTGCCGGGTTATTTTTCACCCAATAATCCGCACTTATAAAGCTGCTGTAATTGGTAACACCGGCAGCATTTACCGCAAAGCACGGCAAAACCAAACACGCACAAAAAATAAAACAGCCAATAAAATCCTTCAAACGCATTTTACTCACTCCTTTACCCATATTATTTTCTATTTTTTCTGTTAAAATCCTGCCTGCAAAAAAGAAAAAGACCGTTTAAAACGGTCTTTAAAATTATTCAAGCGGTTTATAAATACCGGCTTCACGTTTTTTCTGTGCAGTTTTGGAAATATAAGTGCCGGAAATGAATTTATAGCCTTTGCGTTCTACTATCTCTTTAATATATTCTTTATGAGGGCACGGCGGATTATGGTAATTATCAGACACAATGCAGCTTGCCAGATATACCGTAACGTCATCCTTGCTGTCGCCCCAGCGTTTAAGCTTACGGTTTAAATCTTCCAGCTTTGCCGCAACGCCCATTCCGCAGCAGCCTCCGCAGGTTGTTGAAAGATAGTTTACGCCTTCCTCCAGGCCTGCAAATTTTCCTGTACGTGTTTCAAAACTTTTCATGCAGGCATAGCCGACACATTTTTTTGCAACTATATCGCACTGAATAATTAACGCTGTTTTTGCCATTATTTCATCAGCCCGTATTCTTTAAGCATTGCCGCCAGCTGCTCTTTATGCTGCGCTTCCAGCGGAGTCAGCGGCAGGCGCGGTTCGCCGCATTCGATGCCGGTTACCATGGTAGTGGCAGCCTTAATGGGAATGGGGTTAGTTTCTATAAACATGGCTTTGGCAAGCGGCACCATTTTGGTATTAAGGCGCGCTGCTTCTCTTACGCGTCCGTCTTCATAAGCCTGCATAAGCTCCTGCAGCATTTCGCCGCCGCAGTTGCTCAGTACGCTTATCAAACCGGTTGCGCCTACGGACATAAACGGCAGAATTTCGATATCGTCGCCGCTGTAAATGGTAAAGTCCTCCGGCAGTACGGTAAACAGCTCGTTAACCTGCCCTACATTGCCTGCTGCCTCTTTAATGGCAACAATGTTGTCAAAATCTTCCGCCAGGCGTGCCACAGTTGCCGGCGCAATATTGGAAGCCGTGCGCCCGGGCACATTGTAAACGATGATAGGCAGCTTGGTAGATTCGGCAACAGCCGCAAAATGCTGGTAGAAACCTTCCTGAGTAGGTTTGTTGTAATAAGGCCCTACAATAAGCACGCCGTCAATACCCATAACTTCGGCCATCTTGGTCATTTTTACAGTTTCGGCGGTGCAGTTGCAGCCGGTACCTGCAATAACCGGCACACGTTTATTAACGCGGTTTACAACCACACGGAAGAGTTCCAGTTTTTCATCAACAGTCATGGTCGCCGCTTCGCCGGTAGAACCTGCCACAACCAAACCGTTGCTACCGTGGGCAATCAGCCAGTCTGCCAAATCGGCGGCATTTTCATAATTTACGCTGCCGTCGGCATTAAACGGAGTAACCATAGCAGTAAGCAATCTGCCAAAATATGGATTTTTCATTCAAAACACCCCTCTTATAATTTAAACGCTTTATGAAGCGCGGTAACAGCTTCGTTAATATGTTCTTCTTTAACAATGGCAGAAATAGTGGTATCTGAATCCACCGTCTGCAAAATATGGATTTTATTATCGGCAAGCGCGCTGACAAATTTTGCCATCAGCCCCGGGAAGCCGCGCACAGCGGCAAACACCACGGAAACTTTGGCACAGTTTTTATTTACGGTATAAGCAAAGCCGGCTTCGTCAAGCACTGCAACGGTTTTTTCCGCATCGGCGCTGAAAACCGCAAACATGGAACTGCTCTCCGACAAATTAAGGCAGCTTACGCTGATGCCTGCCGCTGCCAAATCTTCAAACAAAATACGGCCGCTGCTGGCGTCTTTGGTATCCAACTGCACGCGGAACTGTACCAAATCCTTCAAATACGTTACGCCGCTGATTCTGCGTTCCGTAACGGAATTTTCAACTTCCAAGCCGGAAATATCGCTGGTAATAAGCGTACCGGGCGCATCGCTGAAGGTGGATTTAACCACTACCGGTATATTTTTGCGCATGGCAATTTCCACCGCGCGCGGATGAATAACCTTCGCCCCCTGCTGCGCCATCTGCGCCACTTCCGCATAAGAAATTTTGTGCAGAATGGTTGCATCTTTAACAATGCGGGGGTCGGCGGTCATAACGCCTTCCACATCGGTATAAATTTCAATTTTTTCGGCATTAAGCGCCACACCAAGTGCAGCCGCCGTAACATCGCTGCCGCCGCGTCCAAGCGTGGTAAATTTGCCGTGGTTTTCCGTCATGCCCTGGAAACCGCAAATGACAGGTATCACGCCGGATTCCAGCAAATGCCTTAAATCATCGGTTTTAATGTTTTTAATGCGTGCCGCACCAAACTGCGAATCGGTAATAATGCCTGCCTGCCCGCCGGTAAGCGCCATGGCGTTAAAGCCAAACTTCTGCAAGGTGGCCGCCATAATGCAGGCGGAAATAATCTCGCCGCAGCACATCAGCATATCCTGCTCGCGCACATTAACGGAAAGGTTAACCTGCTTTAAAAAATCAATTAAAGTATCGGTGGCATAGGGCGCGCCCTTGCGGCCAATGGCCGATACCACCACTACGGGAGCATAACCGCTGCGGATAGCCTGCTGCACTTTATCCTTAACGGCAGTGCGGGCTTTTTCATCAACTACGGAAGTACCGCCAAACTTTTGCACAAGTATTTTCATCAGTTATTATCTCCGTTAAATCCAGCCGTTTTTAATCATGGTTTCGGCAATTTGCAGAGTGTTAAGGGCTGCGCCTTTTCTAATCTGGTCGCCCACTACCCACAGGTTAAAGCTGTTGGGAGCAGATTCATCGCGGCGCAGGCGGCCAACATAAACTTCGTCGGTATCGGAAGTATAAAGCGGCATCGGGTAAAGCTGCGCTGCCGGGTCGTCCTGCACAATAACTCCGGGGAAAGCTGCCAGAGCCTTTTTAATTTCTTCCAGGGATACGTCTTTTTCAAGCTCGATATTAACAGATTCGGAATGGCTGCGGTATACCGGCACACGGATGGTGGTTGCGGTAATGCGCATATCGTAATCATCTAAAATCTTTCTGGTTTCGTTCACCATTTTCATTTCTTCTTTGGTGTACAGGTTATCACAGAAAACATCAATCTGCGGAATTAAATTAAAAGCAATCGGGTAATGCTTTTCCGCACTGGCGGAAGGAAGAATATTTGCCGTCATTTCTTTGCCGTCAAGGTATTCGCCAACCTGATTTGTCAGTTCGTCGATGCCTTCTTTGCCGGCACCGGAAACAGCCTGATAAGTGGAAACAATAATGCGTTTAATCCTTGCCAGGTCATAAATAGGCTTTAACGCCATAAGCATAATAATTGTAGAGCAGTTAGGGTTAGCAATAATGCCCTTGTGTTTTAAAATTGCTTCCGGGTTAACTTCCGGAACAATTAAAGGCACTTCCGGGTCCATACGAAAAGCGCTGGAATTATCAATTACCACAGCACCTGCTTTAACTGCACTCGGGGCAAACTCTTTGGAAATGCTGCCGCCTGCGAAAAGGGCAATATCAATACCGGCAAAAGAATCGTGCGTTGCTTCCTGCACGGTGTAATCCTTGCCCATAAAGTTTATAATTTTGCCTGCGCTGCGTTTGGAAGCCAAAAGGCGCAGTTCATTAAAAGGAAAATTTCTTTCTTCTATCAGTTTCAAAAATTCTGCGCCGACAGCACCGGTCGCGCCCAAAATTGCTACGTTATACTTTTTCATAAACATCCCCCATAAATAAAATTATAATAATTTATCAAGGCCGTAAACAAGGCCTTTAATATTTAATATTTTGCGGCATCCAAGCATTACGCCCGGCATGTAGCATTCACGGTTAACCGGGTCGCTGATAATTTTAAGGGTTTCACCCTGGCTGCCAAACACAACTTCCTGTGAGGCAACATAACCGGGCAGGCGCAGGCTGTGAATTTTCATGCCTTCAAAATCTGCTCCGCGTGCACCGGGCATGGTTTCTTTTTCATCAGGGTGGCCCTGTTTCATAGCGGCACGCACTTCGGCAATTTTCTGCGCCGTAAGCACGGCCGTGCCGGAAGGTGCGTCCAGTTTTTTATCGTGATGCTTTTCGATAATTTCCACATTAGGAAAGTATTTTGCAGCTTCGCATGCAAGCTTAATCATTACTACTGCGCCCAATGCAAAATTAGGGGCAATTAAAACGCCTACTCCTTTTTCGGATGCCAGCTTGTCAATTTCTTCAAGATTTTCTTTGGTAAAACCGGTTGTGCCTACAACGGCGTTTACACCCATAGAAATAATTTTGCGCAGGTTGTCCATTACAACATCGGGACGGGTAAAATCAACAACAACATCCGGACGGGTGCAGGTAATAGCGTTTTCCAAATCCGTATCCACACCAAAAACACCGCCGTCATAATAAGGAATAGTTTTATCGGCGCCGTTAATATCTACAACTCCGCTTAAATCCATATCTTTTTGTTCCATAACTGTTTTGCAAACTTCGGTGCCCATTCTTCCAAGCGCACCGTTAACCAAAACCCTGATCACTTTGCCAGCCCCTTTCTTTTATAAACAAAAACCGTTGAGAAAGACTTTCCCAACGGCAATAAATCTGCTAAATCATTGAGATAGCCCTCCGCCTTTGTGGCGACAGTCCGGCAGTTATTCACTGACGGCCCAGCATAAAAAACATGGCTGCTTTTTAAACTTCGGCGGTTGCCCTTTCAAACGCTTCATCGCTCCCGCTCTGCGTTATACTGATGTGTTCCGCTCCTCTATCAAACAATTTATAGCATAATTATATAACCCATTATAAATGTTGTCAAATAAAGTGTAACAAAAATTCTTTAAATTTTAAATTTTTGTCTTTTGAGAATGTTGCTTTGTTAAAATTTTACACTTTTGGCTTCTAAAGCCATGTTCTTAAGCTGCCGCACCGTCTGGCAAATATCATCCGCACCTAAAATTGCGCTTACTATTGCCGCACCGTTGGCGCCAGCCTGCAAAACCGCTTTATAATTTTCAAGCGTTATGCCGCCGATACCCACAAATGGCAGTTTTGTTGCCGCACTTATTTTACTTAAACCTTCTGTGCCGATAACAGAAGTATCTTTTTTGGTTGCAGTTGCATAAACAGCGCCGCAGCCAAGGTAATCGGCAGTATCTGCCTCTGCCTTCAGCGCTTCATCCGCGTTATGCGCCGATACGCCGATAACGGCATCGCTGCCCAGCATACGGCGTGCTATAAGAGGCGGCAAATCGCCCTGCCCTAAATGTACGCCTGCCGCCTGTACGGCAAAAGCAATGTCCGCACGGTCGTTAATTATCAGCGGCACTCTGTATTTATCGCACAGGGCTTTTACTTTTAAGGCGCGCTCGTACAAAATGCGTGTTTCCGCACTTTTGTCGCGGTACTGCAAAAGCGTTACACCGGCGCTAAGCGCGGCTTCCAGCTTGTTGTAAATACTATCGTCCTTAAAATACACCGTATCCGTAACAAGATAGATACTATAATCAATTACAGGTTTCATGTCAGTTCATTCTTTCTTCCGGCTTTAAATTAATTAAATTCCACTTGCCGGTAACATGGTAAATACCGTCAAACAGGCGTGTTTTAAACATGCCCGGGCCGTCTTTCTTTTCCATAAAGCCTGCGGCAAGTTCAGCAGCCTGCCCAATAATTACCACACCCAAAGCAGCGGCGGTCATATAATCTTTGGTAACAGCAGCGCAGCAGGCGCACAATGTTGTAGTAATGCAGCCTGCGCCGGTAATTTTTTTCAGCATTTCGTTGCCGCCGTTTAAAACCAGCACCTGTTTGCCGTTGCTTACATAATCAACCTGCCCCGTTACAGCGGCAATGCAGCTAAATTTGGCAGCAACAGTCTTGGCAGCCTGCAATTTTTCGCCTTCATCCGCCTGCAAAACGCAGTCCACTCCGTGCCCGGCGGCTTTTTCGTCAGCCATCGCGCGGCATTCGTCATAATTTCCGCGCACAATATTAACATATCCGCCTTTTAACAGCTTCAGCGCAAAATTAAGGCGCAAAGCGCTGCTCATCACTCCAACAGGGTCAAGCACAACAGGTATGCCCTTCTTCTTGGCCGCCATGGCAGAACGCTCCATAGCAATCATTTTATTATAATTAATAGTGCCAAGGTTCAATACCAAAGCATCACTGCCTGCAGTTATAACTTCCACTTCTTCCGGTTCATCTGCCATAACCGGGGAAGCACCGGCGCATATAGCGGCATCGGCACATGCTTCTGCCGTTACATAATTGGTAATGTGGTGAATAACCGGTTTCTGTTTCTGCAATTCTTCTATAATTTTACCAAAATGATTCTGCATTTCCATATTATTCAAGCATACCTGCCTTTCTGTATAAATCTACAAAATGATGTGTCGGGCCGCAGCCTTTTCCTATGGCAAGGCTGTGTTCAATGGCTTTTGTTACATAGCTTTTGGCATTTTTTACCGCTTCGGCAACGCTAAAGCCGTTAGCAAGGTTTGCGGCTATTGCCGATGAAAAAGTGCAGCCTGTGCCGTGCGTGTTTTTGGTATTGATGCGCTCGGTTTCAAAGTGGTAAAACTCCTTACCGTCAAAAAGCACATCCACCGCATTGCCGATATGATGCCCGCCTTTAACCACAATGCCCTTGCAGCCCATGGCGCAGATTTTCTTCGCTGCTGTTTCCATATCAGCAACGGTTTTAATTTCCATTCTGGCAATTTTTTCCGCTTCCGGAATATTAGGCGTCAGCACATCCGCCAGCGGAATTATGGTTTTTATAAGCGTATCAATCGCGTAAGGCTGCATTAACGCGCAGCCGTTTTTAGCATACATAACCGGGTCTATAACAACATTCTGAGGCTTATATTCTGTTAATTTTTCCGCAACAGCCTGCATACATTCCGGCGTGGAAAGCATGCCTATTTTAACAGCATCCGGAAAAATGTCTTCAAAAACTGCGTCCATTTGTTTTTTTATCATATCGGGCGTAACATCCTGAATATCAATAACGCGCGCAGTGTTTTCCGCAACCACCGATACAATTACGCTCATGCCGAAAGTTCCGTGCGCGGCAAAGGTTTTTAAATCTGCCTGAATCCCGGCACCGCCGCTGCAATCACTGCCGGCAATAGTAAGTAAATTTTTCATTTCTGCTCCTTTACATAAAAAAACGGGCTCAGCATAAGCCGGCCCGTTTACAATATTACAATAAGCTTTTTACTTTAGCTGCAACGTTTTCGGCAGTAAAGCCGTATTCCTTCATTACCGTACCGCCAGGTGCGGATGCACCAAATTTATTGATGCCGATAACATTATCTTCGCTGCCGGTATAACGGCTCCAGCCCAAAGTTACGCCGGCTTCAACGGCAACCTTCGGCAAGCCTTCAGGCAATACGGATTTTTTATATTCTTCGCTCTGCATTTCAAACATATCCCAGCTCGGCATGGATACTACGCTTACGCAAATGCCTTCTTCGGCAAGTTTGGCCTGTGCTTCCAGCGCCAGATGCACTTCGCTGCCGGTGGCAATAATAACCGCTTGGGCTTCACCCTGGCCTGCGTCAAGCACATACGCGCCTTTACCGGCGTTATCGTGGATAACAGCGGCGTACTTATGCAGTACGGGCAATTTCTGGCGGCTTAAAAGCAATGCCGTAGGCTTATGCTGGTTCAGGCAGGCTGTCTGCCATGCCATAGCGGTTTCCAAAGCATCTGCCGGGCGGATAACACACAAATTGGGAATAACGCGCAGGCTCATAGCATGCTCTACCGGCTGATGCGTAGGCCCGTCTTCGCCAACGGCAATGCTGTCATGCGTAAATACAAAGATTGAACGCAGGCCCATCAGCGCAGCCATACGTACTGCCGGGCGCATAAAATCAGCAAATACAAGGAAGGTGCCGCCAAACGGAATGAAGCCGCCGTGCAGTGCAATACCGTTCAGTGCTTTGCCCATAGCATGTTCGCGCACGCCAAAATGAATATTTCTGCCGGTTCTGTCATCTTTGGAATAATAACCGCAGGTTTTCATTACGGTTTTATTGGAAGGTCCAAGGTCGGCACTGCCGCCAACAAGCTGAGGAAGCTGCATGGAAAGTTTCTGCAGCACTTCGCCGCCTGCTTCACGGGTGGAAATGCCTTCGATATCACTAAATACGGCTTCAAGGTCGCTGCGGCTTACAAGCACATCGCCTTTAATGCGTTCTTCAAGTTCCTTGCCAAGTTCCGGGTAAACTACTTTATAATCTGCAAGCAGTGCTTCCCATGCAGCCTGTTTTTCTGCACAGGCAGCAAGTTTATCGTCAAAATGCTTGCGCACGGTTACCGGAACATAAAAGCTCTGCCCAACCGGCCAGTCAGCCGCTTCTTTGGTTTTAGCAACGCCTTCGGCACCAAGCGGTTCGCCGTGGCAGGAAGCGTTATCCTGTTTCGGGCTGCCGTAACCGATATGGGTACGTACAATAATAAGGCTCGGATGTTCAGTATCGGCCTTGGCTTCTTTAATGGCATTTTCCAAAGCATCGATATCTTCGGAATCGGCAACGCGCAGTACCTGCCAGCCGTATGCTTCAAAGCGTTTGCCCACATCTTCGCGGAAAGCAATTGCGGTATCGCCTTCAATGGTAATATGGTTGTCATCATAAAGATAAATAAGTTTGCCCAGGCCCAAAGTACCGGCCAGAGATGCCGCTTCACTTGCAACGCCTTCCATCTGGTCGCCGTCGCTGGTTAAGCCGTAGGTATAATGGTTAACCACTTCAAAGCCCGGTTTGTTGTATTTGGCAGCCAGCATAGTTTCGGCAATGGCAAAACCAACGCCCATGGCAAAGCCATGGCCCAACGGCCCGGTAGAAGCATCTACACCGGGAGTAACGCCGTACTCCGGATGGCCCGGAGTAATACTGCCCCACTGGCGGAAATTTTTAAGCTGTTCAATAGACACATCATATCCTGCCAGATGCAGCATTGCATAATACAATGCACTGCCATGTCCCGGAGATAAAATAAATCTGTCCCTGTTGAACCAGTTGGGGTCTTTGGGGTTATAGTTCATAAAACGGTCCCAAACCGTGTACATCAGCGGCGCCGTGCCCAAAGGAAAGCCCGGATGCCCGGATTTGGCCTTTTCAACTTCATCAATAGATAAAAATCTTAAGGTGTTTACTGCAACCTGGTCAATCGTCTGCATAAAATAAACCCTCCAATTATTGTACGTTATTTGTATAAATTATAACATACTTAACATTTACTGCATAGTTAAAAGCGCATAATTGTCATTATTATTTTTCAAAATCTGCCCGGTGCTGTTTAAAAAAGTTATAATAAACGCGCACGTTTTCCAGTTCCGTCCAGCGTTTTACCGCCGCAGAGCAAGAATCAAAATCATAAATTTGCGCGTTTTTTACAGAAAGCACAAATGGTGAATGTGTTGCAATAATAAACTGACAGCCGTAAAAACGCGCCGAATCTTCCAGAAAGCGCATCAGTTCCATTTGTTTTTGCGGCGACAGGCTGTTTTCCGGCTCATCAAGCAGGTACAGCGCGTTTTCTTCAATTTTCTGCGCAAAATACATAAAAGCGCTTTCGCCGTTGGATTGTTCGCGCACGTTCAGCCCCACATTCTTTTTTACATACATCGACTGCGTATTGCGCCTTACTGATGTAAGCCTTTTCAGTTCTTCAAAATCGTCAAGGCTGCGCAGGCGGAATTTGCCGTTATCGGCGGACTTGATTTTCCGGTATTCCTCAAAAAGTTTTTCCCGGCCTGAGTCAATGCCTTCATTCAGCATACGCAGATTAAGCATAAAATCAAAAACGTCATCGCTTGTAATAATGCGGCTGTTTGCCGGAATTGCCGTGCATTTTAATGTATAGCCGCATAAATCAACATAATCGTTAAAAAAGCTGCTTTTGTTATATACGGCACTGCGCTCAAGCTTTACTTTTTCGGCAATAACGTTTAACGCCGTTGTTTTGCCGCTGCCATTACTGCCGTAAAAAATAGTTACCGGCTCAAAATCAATCTTTTCTATTCCCCGCTGCGATAAAATTTTAAACGGATAAAACGAACTGTAACATTTTCCCTTACATTTATTATAACGTCAAATTCTTCGCCGTCAGTTGGAAAAGTAAAACTTTTTAAATAAAGCATTGTATATAATTCCTTTATTTTAAGGCCGACAAAATAAATTTACTAAAAACGCCGCCGTTAAAACCGGCGG
>ENA-OPAL01000093-OPAL01000093.1-human-gut-metagenome-genome-assembly--contig:-NODE-93-length-69562-cov-3.792740_pt1 | contig 69562 bp, 56 predicted proteins | sample MGYA00241057_ERZ501430 | MGnify/ENA primary metagenome ERZ501430 (study PRJEB25962, sample SAMEA2042506) | human gut metagenome | biome: human gut; feature: human-associated habitat; material: faeces...
ACTTGTTATTACTCACCACTTGCAGAAGTGGGAGTCTTCTCGACTGAGATAAAAATCTACCATTTTATGCCATCGACAGCCGGAACTTTTTCTGATACGGATCTTCAAAGATCTGATCATCCAGCATTCCCTGGATTTTGGAGCGGATGTAGCGGCAGCCGAGCTGGCTTTCACTGGCTTCTTCCGCCAGCATCCGCCTTGTTTTCTCATCCAGAGAAATTTCGATGCCGTACTGTCCGGCAATCTGACTGACCGGAGAAATCTTGTTTTTGCTCTGCATGATCTGATCGAAGTCATCTGCACCAAGAGGCTGCAGCATCACGATCTTATCGATGCGGCCGGCAATCTCACGGCGGATGTTTCCGTACAGCACCAGATCTTCTTCGGTGACTTCAGAAGTCAGATCTGCCGTTTCTGTGCTGCTGGAAAATCCGATCGCAGAAGATCTGTCTTCTTTATTGTTTCGAAGCATTTCGAAACTTCCGCAGAAGACAAAGGAAATATTACGGCAGTCGATCTTTGCCGTCTGTGGATCTTTTCGGTTGTCCTCGTTCACGAACGTTACCTGATCTCCGTCGATCAGTTTCAGAAACTCATTCTGAATGCTTCTGGAAAAGTCCGTTCCGCCGGAGCCGACCATCGGCTCAAACAGTTTGTCCGCTTCATCAACCACAACGATCATATGCTCCCGCATCTGCGGTTTCTCTTCGAGGAAAATATCCTTGACGTGATAGCTTCCTTTCCAGCCGTCACACGACAGCTGCGGTCCGTTGATGATCTTGATGAAAGAGAACTTTTTCTGCAGGGTACGCCAGATCTCGGTTTTGCCGCATCCGGTCGGTCCGGCCACAAGCATATTGCGGCGATGACCCTGCAGATGATTATAAACCAGCATCGCTGCTCCGCGTTTTGCCTCTTCCTGACCGTAAACGTGTTCGCCAAGATACTGATAGATCAGCTTTGGTGTCCAGCTGTAGTCTGTGTCATCGAATGGTGTTTCTTCGTAGACACCTTCGAAACCGTATTCCGCTTCGATCCATTCTTTTTCCGGATAATCCGGCGGCACCGGCGGAAGTTTTGCTTTTTTTCGATCTGCCATCCTCTTTTCGGCTTCCTCTGCTCCCATTTCCTGCAGCATCTGCTGGGTGTAGTTGGTTCTTTCCGATGCCTCTGCGAGAATACCGGCGATATCCTGGATTTCATCCTCGTACAGATGTGTCCTTGAGAGTGCCTCGATAACAATATGTGCGACACTCTCTTTTGGACGCTGCTGCCAGAATACGGAAAGTTCTTCCACCTGATCATAGATATTCGCATATTCTTCATCGCTGACGCTTTCGTACCCACCTTTAGCGACCGAATCGCGAAATTCTTCAAACGGATTGACAATGGTCGTTTCCTGACCTTTTCTTAAAATAAGTTTTAAATAAGCGGACCAGAAGTCTTTTGCCTGTTGTTCTCTCATCGTGCATCCTCCTTCTCAAGTATGCCATCTGTTGTTTTTTCTTTTCTTGTCTTGATCTGGTCCTATCATACCGCACAGACGCACGAAGGCTGTAATTTCAATGGTACGGATTTTATTTTGTTCTCATCGGCAGGAAGTCTTTGCCGGTTTTTATCAAGGATTCCGTAATGCCCCGGCAGTTTTTCTGCATCCGTTTTTGCACCTCTTCATCGGAACTGATACGTCCTTCAATCAGTTTCTGCAGGTTTACCTGCCAGATACCAATGGTACGGTCTTTGTGAAGATCAAAGGCTGCTACTGCACAGAGTCTTAAGATCCCTTCTTTGTTTTTGTTTGTCCGAACAGTATCCCCCATATAATCCGGGAAAATCAGGGCGTTATAAATCTTCACTTCTTTTTCCGGTGCTTGCTTCGAATAGAGCTTCACAAACTGTTCCTGATAAAAGAACTGTTTATATATATCTGCGTTTCCCGGCAAAATATAAGATTCTCCATCCCAGCCGCAATATTTTGCATCCAGAATACAGCAGATATTTTTCACTTCCGGGTCTTCTTTATCCATCTCGATCACGATATCCGGGATATTCTTTTTTTCCTGATTTTTAAAGACCGGCGTCCTGTCCTGAATGCCGTTTCCGCTTTTTCCATACACTTTCCAGGAATAGACATTATTTTGACATTCATTGATGTTGATCTCTTTTTGATCCAGGATTTTGCTTTCAAAAAATACTTTCTCGCCGAAAAGGCTGATCTGGTTGCCATACAGCCAACCAAGAAGCCACTCGTATACTTTCTCAAACTTCACCGCAGCGATGATCTGCACTTCTGCGGTATCTGCCTGCTCTTTTTCTGTCTGTGCACACCACTGTTCTACACTCTGACTGACCATATTCCATGGAGCTTTTTTCGGTTTGCATTTCTGATTTCGTTCTGCCGCTTCCCATACATCCGCCAAATAAAGATCCAGAAGCTTTGCATAAACCTTCAGCATTTCCAGTTTTTTCAGATAGCCTTCGCTCTGATCCAGTTTCACAGATTTTGGAAGTGACAGCAGCATTTTATCTGCCCATCTTACAATGCCGACAAAATTGCTGTAATAGTGTTTTTCGTTTGTATCCTGATCCGTCCGGTAGAAAATCAGATTTTCATTCTTCCAGTTTTTGTATTCAAAACCAAAGGAGCGGTATTTCTCCTGCTGCAGCTGCATGATCCACTCTTCGCTTGTGATCTCTGCTCCGTCCTGTATATACTCGATCTGTTTGCCCATGACCGCATCTGACTCACTCTGCATCGCATCAGAGCCATTCTGTACCTCATCCGTTTCGCTCTCTACCTCTGCCAAAATAATGGTTGTGTTGTCATCTGCTCCCATACGGATTGTCTCCTCGATCAAAGATGTCACGGCCTCTTCAAGCGGCTGTTCCATCCGGCTTTTGATCTTGGATTCTTCCAGCATGTCTGTCAGTCCGTCTGAGCAGATCAGATACCTGTCGCCCTTTTCATAAGGCACACAGAAAAAACTGTTCTCCGGAAATTCTGCCTGATGTTCTTTTCCGAGATACTCAGTCAGAGCACTTTTCATATGGCCGGGCCGGCGAAAGGTATGATCTGTTGACAGCTGTTCCAGTTTTCCATCATGCATGCGGTAAATACGGGAATCTCCGATCGACAGTCCGTAGATTGCTTCCTGCCCAAACTTCAATGCAGACATCGTTGTTCCCATTTTTGTGATCTTCCGGTCTTTTCTCCAGCTTGTGATATTGTCATTTATTTTTTTCAGCATTTGCAGCAGAATGGTTTCGTAATTCTGCTCGTCCTGCTCCGTCCATGGCCGTTTTTCGTCCAGCAGCGTTTTGGCAGCCAGATAAGAAGCCTCTTCTCCACGTGGCAGACCGCCGATCCCGTCGAATACTGCGACCCACTGACCGCCGACTTCTGCTGTTAAATTTTCTTCCAGATCATCATGTACTTCCGGCATACCTATTCCATTAAAGCAGAAATTATCTTCATTCCGTTCCATAAGTGCTCCTGTAATACTCGCACACACTGCTTTTACGGAAATTCTATTATTATTCTTCATATGATTTCTTCCATACCAATGCAAAAGTATCGATAAGATCCTCTGAAACGACACACATCAGAATAAATGCTTCATATGGATTGACCGGATAGAGTTCCATCATATCCGCCTCCATAAGCAGTTCGTTTGTTTCTTCCACAAATGCTGAAAAACGCGGTCCGGCTCCTGATTCAAGTTTTTCATCATCTAATGCATAGATCAGAAAGATCAGCGTGATCAGATCAAAACGCTCCACCGGTTTTCCGGCTAGAACTTTGCTGATCCGTTCGCGACTCAGACGTTTTCCGGAAAACTGTTTTTTCAGGCAGGCAAATGATTTCATGTTGCCGTTTTTTGTTACCGGGACTTCGGTGTACAGCACACTTTCTATCTTTCCGGCACTGATATCTCCTGCTGTAAATCTTCTTGGCTCAACTTCTTTCTCATCCGGATAACGGTTCATATGTTTTGCAATGGTCTCTTTTGCTCTCTCATACAGACGCTCAAATACCTGTCTTGCTCTGTTTTCACGTTTATCTGCAATATTTAAATTTTTAATATAATGCAGATATTTTTTCAGTCCGTCTTCCGTGCTTACATACAGTTTCGGTGTATTCTGCATGGCCTCCCACATATGATCTTTCCGTACAGATGTATCGGAAGGCTCAGCTGCATATTCTTCCAGCAATTTTTCTGCCGCGGCATAAGATTTCCCGGTACGTCTGCAATGCCAGTAAACAATTTCTTTCGGATCGTAAAAATCAAAATCTCCCTCTTTGAGCACGAGCGTCAGAAATTTGGAAATTGTTTGATCGTCCATATCCAGCCCGAATCCCATCTGAAAAATACTCTCACGTTTTACACTTTCTGCTGCGATCCAGCGGTTCGCCTTACGCTTCATCTCCTGCTTTGTTTTCGCCCCAACGGAAGCAAGACAGTCATTTTTTTCAAATCCATCCAGGATCAGAGCGACATACTGCTCATTGGTCACACTGCGAAATGCTTCCTGCATTTCATTTTTTTCATAAAGATATCGTTTCAACTGATCGTTAAATGGAACGATCTCCATTTCACCGGTCAGATATTCAAAGATCTTCTCTTTTTTTTCATCTTTAAACTGTTCCGAATCAATCGTATCATAAAATCTCCTGATCGCTGTATTTGTAAAGTTATAAGACTTGATTGAAGAAGAAGGATCAAAATCCATGATATTTATTTCAGACATAGCTCTTCCATCCTTTTATCTGTTTTCTAATGTGTTTTTTAAATCTTTCCGTCACTATGCATTCTGTTCTTTTCCTGCATTCAGCTGTTCCATCAGTTTTTTTAGATTCATGCGGTAATCGCAGGAATCCGGATTTCCTTTTCGGTATCCTGTACAGGCTACAAAGGCACCATACTGTCCCGGTTTTTTCACCAGAACTTTTCCGCATTTCGGACAAAGTCCATACGGATGCTTCTGGATGTTTTCCAATGCTTTTTTCATTTCTCCTGCCGACTGATAACGATCCTTTGGATCATAAGCACATGCTTTTAAAATAAGCTTTCGCATGTCCGCAAAAGCATTTTCAGGCTCCGGAAGCACGGCATCTTTTTTCATTCTGCGGTTGATCCGCTCCTCTGGATCTGCGACATCTGCAAATGGCAGTCTGAAATCATTAGACAGATAATAAAGCACCAGACCGAGGGAATAAATATCCGCTGTCTTATCATAAATCGTTGTCTCTTTGACCTCAGGTGCCATGTAATCCGGGGTGCCTGCGACTGTCATCGTTCCCGAAATCGGCTCCCTGGCAATGCCAAAGTCTCCCAGTTTAAACTGCCCCTCTTTTGAGACCATAAGGTTATCCGGCTTGATATCCCGGTGAATGATCCCTTTTTCATGGCAGATTTCAAGTGCTGAGCAGATCTCGATCCCAAATCGGATCACTTCTTCCGCATCCATTGTTTCATTTTTTTCCATGTAATTTTTTCCGAGGTATTCCGTGAAATCTTCCAGATACTCCATCTGAATATAAAGTTTCCAGAAATTCTCCTCCGGCATCTTTTCCAGGCAGCTTCCCTTGATCTGCACAATATTTTCTGCCCCTGCAAAAGATTCCAGCCGGCTGACCTCATGTGCCACTTTATCATTAAAGAACTGGGTAAAGTCTCTTCTAGCCTTTACCCAGTCATTTCCGTATTCTCTGTAAACCATTTTTTTATTTAATGTCCAGCTGATCATTTTAAGAGCGGAAATTTCCTCATCTGCCTCCCCTTTGTTTTTCACCAGTTTATATACACTTCCGGAAATCCCTTCGCCAAGCTTTTCCGTAATCTCATACCCATAATTTTTCCACTGCATCGGCAGTTCCGGAAATTCTGCCTTATACGCCCGGTCCTGATCTGCGGCGTTTTTTATCTCCATGTGATATTCCTCCAGTATCTTCTCTCTGCCTGATTATTTCATACTATTTCGTTTTTATTTGCATTTTTTACCCGAACATACAATACCAATCTTAATAATAGTTTTTACCCCTTCATTCAACAATTCCGTATCCTATCGTTTATCATCTATTTTCTTTTCTCTCCCAGATCACTCATCTCTGCAATCTTTCCGTTTTCCACCCGGTAAACTCTCCGGCACAGCCTCAGAACCCCCGGGCGATGCGTTGTCACAATACAGGTTTTTTCCGGTGCTTTTTCCAGTATATTTTTCAGAAGTTTTTTCTCTGTTTCTTCATCAAGTGCGGAAGTTGCTTCATCCAGAAGGATCACCGGTGCATTGCGAAGCAATGCCCGTGCGATGGCAATCCGCTGCGACTGTCCTTCGGAAAGCCCTTTTCCGCGTTCACCCAGTTTTGTCTCCAGTCCTTCCTGCAGTTTTTTGACAAATTCCCACGCACATGCCATCTCAAGAGCCGTCTTCATTTCTTCCCTGGATGCTCCTTCTTTGGCGATGCTCAGATTCTCGGCGATACTCCCGGCAAGAAGGGTATTGCCCTGCGGAACATATGAAAAGCATACTCTTGTGTCTGCATTTAACTTCTGCTCCGTTCCGTCCTGTGCCTTTAAGATTGCCTTTCCTGTATCCGGCTCGATCAAGCCGAGGATCAAACGCAGCAGCGTTGTCTTCCCTTCTCCGGATGTCCCCACAAGTGCCACGATTTCTCCCGGGCAGGCACAAAAATCAGACTCCCGAAACACCTGTTTTCCTTTTGTATACGAAAATGTCACATTTTCCAGACGAACTTCCAGTCCGCCCTTTGTCAAAAACAGATCCTTTTGATTTTGTATGCTATGTATTTCTTTGGGAAGCTCTGTCAGTTCCCGGAGGCGATGTGCAGAAACCGAACTGTTCAGAAAAGACGGAATGATCGACACGAGATTCTGAAATGCCCCAGACAGGCTGTTTCTCTGCTGCAAAAATAAAGTCATCGTGCCATAAGTGATCGCATGTGTCCATAAGCGGAACAGACAATACCCAAATGCAGTAAACTGTACTGCCATTCCAAGCACCGACAAAACTGCCTTTGTTTTGATGCTGAACAAATTGTAATCCAGAGTTATTTTTTTATACTGTTCCTGCAATTTTTTCAGACAGGTGCTGCAGTGCAAAGAAATGCCAAGCGATTTGATCATATCCATATTGTAAAAAGTTTCTGCCTCAAACGTCATCATCCGACTGCTCATTTCACGCACTTTCTTCTGGCAGTCCCGCTGTTTTTTCATCATAAACTGCGACATCAGAACAACAAACGGAGCACTTCCAAGTGCAATCCCTGCCATGACCTTATCGTAATAAAAAAGCACAAGAAATGTTGCCAGAAAATGATAGAATGCGATCACGACCGCCGGAAGCCAGCTGACGGCATTGCTGCCCACTGTTTCAATATCCTGATTGAAACGGCTGAGCATATCGCCGTTTTGATACTTGCTCAGTTCCAGCCAGCTGACATCCAGAATCTGTTCAAAAAGATCTGCCCGAATATCATTGCTGATGTTCGTATTCAATTTTACCATAATACGGCTGATACCGCCATTCAGAATCAGGCTGACTGCAAAACTTCCTGCCATAACTCCAAAAATCATGCCCGCTTTGTTCATCTGATATCCGGTAACAATATCAATCAGATATTTTCCTGCAATGCTGCTGAGAAGTCCAAGAGAGGTACTTACCATTCCGAGAAATGTATAAAAAAAGATGGTCCATCGATATCTGACACTGTAATGCAAAATCCATTTCCAGTCATCAAAGATTTCCTGAAATGTCCCATCTTTCCATTTTCCTGCTGCTCTTACTGTTTCGTTATGTATTTCCTTACTGCTTTTTTTTAAATTCTGCACCTTTGAAGAAAAAGAAAGCCCAAGTTTCCTGATACCACAAAAACGAATCCAGATATGTTCAAAAAATCTCCACCGAAAATTTTCCGATCCGATCCATTTTCCCCGCACCTGTACTTTGGTGATTCTGGCAAAAATCTGCTCCTGACGGATTCCCGATTCCGGTACAATCTGACCGTCGCCAAGCAACGTATAACTTTGATCCCCGCATTTTAAAATCCGGTGCATTACATACTGCCCATTTTCACGGCGATAAAATACGATATCGCCTTTTCTTAGTTTCCGGTCTGTTTTTTTCATGCAGATTTTGTCCCGTCCATGTTTCAAAAACGGACGCATGCTGTTTCCCGTGACGATCATGCTGACTTCCTGTCCATCTTCCAGGAGTGCCCGTATCATTTCCATATATTCCTGCGTATCGACCAGCCTGACCGGTTTCTTTTCTTCAAAATATTTTTCACTGTCTTGTTTCCGAAATTTTTTCATAGTTTTATGCTCTGTTGGTTTCTCCTGGTGGCATATCAGATAAATGTTGTCGGACAATGTCCTCAAATAGAATCTTATGATTTTAATCCTATGCGAAAAATTTCGAATTTATGACTATTTCTCTTTTACATTATTTCTCTGATCTGGAATATTTTTCAAAAATCCGGATATACTCAGCCTCCACTTTTGCAAAAGGCTCTACGGTATAATCCAGCTCGATATGAAGCTTGGGCGGCTCCCCGTCCTGCTTTTCACCAAGCAGCCCGTCCAGATCATACCAGAGCATCACATGGTCGATCTCTTCCAGCTGTGCCTGCTCCTGTGCTGTCAGATCTGATCCCAGAAATTTTTCGTAAATCAAATGCAGCAAATATGCTTCCTGCTCCTGATATTCTGGCAATGTTTTCTTAAAAGGAGACGGCACATCGGACATATAACATTCACTGGCATCGTGAAGCAGACAGGCAAGTACCATGCGATCAGACAGTCCCCTTGCCGCCGCTTCTTTCGCACAGCAGATACAGTGCTGTCCCACTGACCAGAAGGTCTTTACATGGCCGTTTCCCCGACAGATCAACGACAATGCATGGGCAATATCCGGTATATCGATCAGCTCCGGATTCGGATCCGTCGGTTTAAAATGTTTTCCGGTATAGGTAGTGATAAATTCGCTCATCGTATTCCTGCTTTCTTTTTGCAATCAGCACCGGATTTTGGTGCATGATCTTTCAGACCAGGCACCGCTCCTCCGGCTGCTGCCCAGAAGTACAGACTTGCCACGCTGCAGTACGGACTTAATCTGCGGCGGTATTTTTCAAACAGTTTGCGGTCGATTTTTCTGTGATGGTAAATCATCCGCATCCCACGCTGTATTGCCAGATCACCAAAACTCAGCACATTCGGTCTTTGCATACAGAACAGCAGGATCATTTCCGCAGTCCAGACACCGATGCCTTTCAGTGATGACAATTCCTCAATCGCTTCTTCATCTGATTTTTTCCAGATGCCTTCAATGTCAAAACTGCCGTCTTTTACTTTTTCCGCAAAATCTGTGATATACTCCGCTTTCCGGAAAGATATCCCAAGCGGCTGCAGATGTTCCACACCTGCATTTAATATCGTGTCCGCATCGACTGTCCCAAGATAATCCTTCATTCTCTGCCAGATCGTAGCCTGTGCTTTGGTCGAGATCTGCTGACCGACAATATGATGAACCACCGATGAGAACAGATCATCGTCAACCGTTCGCTCAATCATGCCAACCTGATCGATCACCTCAGCGAGACGTTTATCTTTCTGTTTCAGATAGATAAGTTCCTTTTCTCCGTATTCAAAATACATATCCTATTTGATTCTCTTCAATTCATATTCTCTTGTTCCAAGTCCGATCTTTTCTGCCTGGTCAAGGGTTGCTTTCCACTCGATATTCGGATTGGAATCTTTGAAATGATCGTGGTGGCAATGCCATCCCGGCTCTGCCAGATGTTCTCCAAGCTGACTGTTTGCAATCGGTGTTGCATTCAGGCAGGCATCTGCACATGCCTGATCCAGTGCGACCGGATCAAAGCTTGCGAACATTCCGATATCTGGAAGGATCGGTGCATCATTCTCACCGTGACAGTCACAGTTCGGGCTGATATCCTGTACCAGTGCGATATGGAAATGCGGACGGTCGTGACAGACTGCCTGTGCATATTCTGCCATTTTACGGTCGAGAAGCTCATTTGCACTGTCATTTGGATTGTATACCGCATCAAAACTGCAGGCTCCGATACAGCGTCCGCATCCTTTGCATTTATCATAATCAATAACTGCTTTTTTATTTACATAAGTGATCGCATCGCTTCCGCATTCTTTTGCACAGCGGCGGCAGCCACGACAGACTTCCGTATTGATTGCCGGTTTTCCGCTTGCATGCTGCTGCATTTTTCCTGCACGGCTTCCGCATCCCATACCGATATTTTTAATGGCTCCGCCAAATCCGGTTGTCTCATGTCCCTTAAAATGGCTCAGGCTGATAAAAATGTCCGCATCCATGATCGCATGTCCGATCAGAGCCGTTTTGCAGTATTCTCCGTTTACAACCGGAACTTCTACTTCATCCGTTCCTCTCAGGCCATCTCCGATGATAATCTGACATCCGGTCGTAGTTGTATTAAAACCATTGAGATTTGCACAGTCCAGATGTTCCAGTGCATTCTTTCTGCTTCCCGGATACAGTGTGTTACAGTCTGTCAGAAACGGCATTCCGCCCTGCTCCTTGCACAAATCTGCAATTACCTTTGCATAATTTGGTCGAAGGAAAGCCATATTTCCAAGTTCACCAAAATGCATCTTGATCGCCACAAACTTTCCATCCATATCAATGTCTTTGATGCCGGCAGCAATACAAAGTTTTTTCAGCTTGTCCAGCTGGCTGGTCCCTACCGGACAGCGGAAATCGGTAAAATAAACAGTAGATTTTCCCATGTCAGTTCCTCCTGATATATTTTCTTCCGTAAGTTTCCCGTACCTTTGCATCCTTAATGCCAGACTCTGTAAAAAAACGTGTTGAGTCTGTACAGAATCCTTACTTTCTATAAAAGAATAACACATCAAGTACACTTGAAGTCAAGTACCTGTTTGTAAGTATCCGATTTTTTCCTGCTTCTCAGGCTGCCGCACCTCAGACTCTGTGAAAACAACAGAGAACAGAGCCGATACTCATTTTAATGCTCTTAGGCTATTTCTTTTTTCATTGCCTTATAGCCGATTACCACTGTCCATACATAGGCACATGTTTTAGGATTGTCAGCCACATCCAGCGGAAAGATTTATCATTCTTTTCTTTTGCACTTTTATAAAACAGAACAATGATAATCAACCCCATCAATGCGAATGGAATATTACGGTAAATACCACAGGAAAGCGGAGCATCTGTGACAAGCCAGTTATTCTGAGGCATCATGCACAAAACATTCTGTACATTGCCAGATTTATATTATCAATTACTATATTACTTCCATGATATAATCTCATAATGTACCCCCATTTTTTTTTACATAAGATTCCCAGATCTTCTAATACTGTTTCAAAATCCAGCGTATGTTCTACATCATAATTTTCTTTGATAAAAGCTATTCCTTTAAACTGAAAAAGATACTGAAAAGCTTCTTTACTGCTAAGTCTATGCCTATTGGCAAATTCATTTACACATGCAACAGTAAAACCAATTTTTCTTTTCTGTTCACTCATTAAAACAACTTTCTTCCTAAATTACACTTAAACGTGTCTGGTTATTTACTATAGTTTAATCACATCATCCTGCTTTTTCTGTGTGATCTGTGCCGGAGAGTGCAGCCTGGATTTCTGACTTGTTTCCCGCAGCAGATGCTCTTTTTTCGTAAAGCGGACATTCACAATCCGCTTCGCTACTTGCTCATGAACGCAGTCGCTGCTCTGCACACTTGAAGCAGGGGAATGCTTCTCTGCGTTCAAACAATCGTATTGTAATTATAGCATAGGTGTGAGGTGCATTGTGCATCTATTTATACGAATAATCCATACTGCATAAAAGGCAATGAACCATTTCTGATTCACTGCCTTTTTCTTTACATATTTTTCCTTTTTATCTTCTGAATATCTTCAGGAATTTTCATAATGTACTTTATTCTGTTCTGTTCATTTCCTTTCCTTCTATAGCAGCAATTTCTTCTTCCGTATATTCTTCTATTTTTGTTGCTGTTACCTGTTTGATATGTTGTTTTTTCAGGTGCAGATATACGAATTCCCGAAAAATAGTATAGAACACTGACAACAGTGGAATAAAAACAAGCATACCTACAATTCCCATAATGTTTCCACCGACTGTAACGGCTGCCAGCACCCAGATGGACGGAAGACCTACAGATTCACCAACAACATGGGGATAGATCAGATTTCCCTCTATCTGCTGCAGTACCAGAAATACTATTATGAATAGAATTGCCTGTTTCGGGCTTAGCATAAAGATTAAAAAGCTTCCTACCGCACACCCGATGAAAGCCCCGAAAACAGGGATCAATGCCGTAAACGCAATTAAAATTCCAATCAGGAGTGCATATGGCATCCGCAAAATACTCAGTGTAATGACAAACATACATCCAAGAATCACGGCTTCCAGACACTGACCTGTAAGAAAGTTTGCAAATGTCCGATACGTGAGAGAACAAACTTTAAGGAATGCATCTGCTTTTTGTTTTGGAAGAAAAGCGAAAAATACTTTTCTGACCTGTACATGCAGCTTTTCTTTCTGAAAAAGAATATAGCAGGCAAAGGAAACCGCAATGAAAAAGGTTGTTAATCCACTGATCAGGGAACCCACTGCAGACATTGTCGTATTCATCATATTTCCTGCACCGTTTCCAAGAAGGCTTATTGCCCATCTGACTGCCTGATCCAGATTAAACTGCAGCTGATCTGTCAGTTTTATAATTTCCTGATTATTATGGAAAAATTCTCGAATCCAACTTTGCATATGCGGGATAAAATCAGCGATGCTCGTCATCAAAGTTCCCATTGTTCGTGTAAGCTGCGGAATCACACCAAACATTACCAATGAGATCACACCAACTACTAATACAACCGTAAGGAGCAGACTTATCGGTCTTGACAGTTTTTTAACTATCTTATTTTCTTTTTTTGCCTTTTTAAAAATTGTCCTTTCCAAAAAGCTCATTGGCACATTGGTCAGAAATGCGATAGCTCCACCAAGTATAAACGGAAATATAATCCTCCATATGGTTTTCAGCACACCGAGTACCATATCAAACTTCCACAGGGCAACTACAAGAAGTGCCGTAAATACAATAAGCTCCCTGATTTTTTTAATAGATATTTTGTTTAGATCCACTATTTTCTCCTTTTTCAATCGTTATCTGTTATTTTGTGTGATCGGTATTTGTTTTATTTTAACTTAGCATATATTAAAAATCAAGGTTTTTGGATACGGGTGTCTTTGGATAATTTTTTGCAGCACATTTCAGGACCGTATAGCCAAAATCTATTATCTCTTGTTGTTTACTGATATTTCAAGTATAATGAATTTTATAAAAGAAATACACGTACAGCATACGGACTTACAACGCGATAATCCTAATGTTTTGTGATATACAGGAGGTTATTCTCATGGGAAAGCAATCTAAAAGAGAAAATAAGACGATTTATCAGATTTGCCGGGAAGAAGCCGGTCTCACCAGATCAGAAGCCAGTGAAAAGATGACAGCTGTTTCTGATTCTAAAATTGAAAAATTTGAATATGAAATACAGGAACCAACACCTTATGATATCATCCAGATGGCTGATGCTTACAGACGACCGGATCTCTGCAATTATTACTGCTCCCATAAATGCGAAATCGGTCATCGTTATGTTCCGGAAGTCAAAGTTTCCGACTTATCCAATATAATTCTGGAAACCATTGCCAGTCTGAATGAAATCAATCCTCTTACTACACGCCTGATCCAGATAGCCCGCGACGGCAGGATCAGCGATGATGAGATAAAAGATTTTGCACTTATCAGCAAAAAACTGGATGAAATTTCTCTGGCAATAGATTCACTGAATCTCTGGATTGATAAGACCGCCAGCGAACAGGCATTGAATATTGAACTGCTGAATGAGGAAAAAGAAAAGCTGAAATAATCCATAACGCACGAAGGGCAATGAACCATTTCTGATTCATTGCCCTTCTCTTTACATACGCTGTAATTGATTAACGATACTTTCTGTTCTTCGAATAGCTTCTTCTACCTGTCTTTTTGCATTATTGATTCGATCCTGGACCACCCAGTCCACAACAAAACCATCAAAGAAATAATCCGCAAAAGAAAGAAAATCTCCAGTATCGATATTCAAGTTACATGCCATATTTACATCATTTAATTCTCTGCTGAAATTACGGAGATCATACTTTGCCTGCTCCATATTCTGCTTCGCCTGATCCATTTTTGAATGTTTCAACATTGTACTGAAAAATCCTCCGCCAAACATATCTACCAGACCCCAGTTTTTTGCACTGTTCAGATTCTCTTTTGCTGCATTAAGACTGTTTAAGGCTCTGCGTCCGGCTTCAATTGCTTCTCTTTTTTCCTTTTCAATATCATATCCCATTAAAAACACCTCTCTGACTTTTTATGAATGTGACATTACAAGTCCGATAATCCCACCAATAATCAATAGCGGAAAAGCTATATACATTAATCCGCCTACCACCATTCCAATCAATATCACTGGGAAGAAAATAACCGTACAAAGTAATTTCAGGATTCCCCAGGATGCTTTTAAGCCAAATATAAAAAATTTTCCAACAAACCAAATCATACAAATAGTAAATAATAATGATAACATCTTTTTTCTCCTTCTAACACTCATCCAGTTGTGAGTGATTCATTTTTTGTTGTTTATCTGATATAAAATCAGATGTATTTTTCACTCCAAGCTTGTTACTGAATTCCGGATTTTTTTCAATCTTTTCTATTATCCGAATTAATCGTATTCTCCGTGCTGCATTCATCTGATCACCTCGCTAATATCCACCTTTTCTGTTGATATTGTCAGTATAGCAAAATAATTTTTTACAATACACATCCGTAGTAAAGAATTAAATCTTTATAATTCCCGTTTTTTGAGAAATAACACAAAATAAGGCTCAAAAGGGCACTTTTCCTTTTGAGCTTATACACTTTATCAGCTAACGTATTTTACTTTCATTTTTCCTCATGAAATGCTTCCCTCTTCTTTAATTCTGATACAAAATCACACGATTTTTGCATTCTCCGTCATCCAGTGTGAACTTCTGAAGCTGTATTATTTACATCATTTTTCTTATTTACATCATCTAAGGACTTCATTGTCGGAAATTTTTTTGATTTTTCTTCATTACCCTTCGTGATGCTTCGCTGTGCTATTTCTCAAAAACATCTTAACTGTTCAGCACCTTCACAGTTACGAGCAAAAATGCATTTAAAATCACCTCACGGTATAATGGATGCCCAGATTTCCTTTTCTTTCCGAGATAAGCCAAATAACTCCATCGTATTATGATCTCCTTCTATCCATAGTTCCAGATTTCATATCCCTGTCTTCTGGCCGAATCATATACCGGCATCATGTTCCTTTCCAGAATGTTATAAAATACTTCTCTAGAATTACCTTTACGGTACAATTCCTGACCAGCCCAGATGGAATGCAGATTATCCCGATAACACGCTTCAAATCGTTTGTGAAGATCTGGTCTTTCATTTATCATTTCATACATCAGATACTGGTTTCCAGCAAAAACTTCAAAAAATGGATTCCACTTGGGTAAGCGGTTGCTTTTTGCCGAATTCAAGGAGGAATCCATCGGCATCAGATTCCACAACTCATCATTCATTACAAAAGACCATGGAATGAAATGATCTACATCATACTGCGTTTCTTTTACTGGCTGTCCTGTGAAAATATCCCTTATTTCCTGTACTTTCATAATTCCCTGCCACAACTTCCGCACATTTGACAGTTTTCGCATTTTTTCATCCATTGGAGCAAGCTTATAAATCAAGCCAGGCACTTCAGGATTATTATTCTGAAGCCATTTCACTTTTTCATATTGAATCCAGCCAAGGATATTAACTGTATTATCCTGAATCATTGCTACCCAGTCTGGATGAAAATGCACTTCTTTTTTCAATTTGCTGCTATCACCCAATACATATGGCAAAGGAGTTACCAGTTCATTTATTTTTTGAATATACGCTGTAATGCGTTTGACACTTCCCCAGTCCGGCACTTCATTACTCCTTGTAAAAAAGCCTGCCAGTGCTCTATATGGCACCATATTAGTCAATTGTTCTTTTGCTTTCTTTAAACCTGCCTGATGTTCCCGAATAGCATTCTTTATTTCAATCTTAGATGCATTTGCCGGAAGATCACTGAGTTCTGTCAACTGTAAAATTGCCCTTTCCAGACCATCTCTGACCAATCCATCTGCCTGTATTCCACTAAGATGAATATGAAATTCCCGTACTGAATACCAGGCATTCGCAATCATTTCATTAATAATCTCATCAAATGTTGTCTCATTTTTTCCTTCTGAAATAATATGTACCACGGCCTCCAGCCAGTAAAACTTGTAGCAATAAGAGGGATCTTTCATCATCTGAGAGAAAGCTTCAATATCCAGTTGATTATAATAGTTTGCTTCAATATTCAACAAACATCTGTCTTGCGAAGCAATATATTCAACCATCTTTCATCACCTCTTCCTTCTCTCACATCTCCGGTGATCCACATTTTTTCTATCTGTAGTCCAGAAATCTTCCTTACAAACTCTTCAAACATCCCTTCTGTAAAATCCGTAAAATATCGACCATTTCGTTCACCTTCAAATGTACCGTATTTGAACGATGTATAAATTATGCCATTCGTTTTTAATGCTTGATGCATTTTGTGAAATATATTTGGTAATTTTTCTCTGGATAGATGAAGAACGGAGGCACATGCCCAGATTCCATCATATTGGTTTCGGTCATCAAGTTCTTCAAACAGCATCTGTTTTACTTGGATGCCTGTGTAATCAGTTGCCATTTTACAAATCACACCTGATCCATCTGTTGCGGTTACATGATAACCATTATTTAGAAAATACTTTGTATCACGTCCAGATCCACAACCAAAATCCAGAATAGAAGCATCAGGAGAGAGATGCTTTGTAAATATTTGCTGTACTTCCGAAAAATCTACATTCTTTGTAGTTTCAGAAAAAACAGCAGCATTGCTATTATAATAATTTAGTGTTATAGCATCACTCATATTCATCCCATCCCTTTCCGACTTTATTATAGTGCCACAAATCTTGACACCTGCTAATTTCTTGCATATTTCTACTCTGTCTATCAGGCATTTATTCTTATTCTAATCTTGTTAATGCATCAATGACTTTTTGTTCAAGTTCTTTTTGCTGTGTTGCTGTGAGCTTATTAGATGTTCTTACTAAGACAGTACCAATTACTGTATGTGTTCCATTTGCATAAATTGTTCCATCATAAGTTGCAAGATAATCTCTACGTTTTTCTGCATCTTCCACATTTTCGTAACTCCTCTATGCAGGATGCCAACAAAATTGTAAGAAATGCAGACGTACCACCTATAGAAAATGAAAAGTCTTCTGTAAATGAACACTGATTTATACTGCCGCCAAATAATACTGATGTACCGATTGAAGCCGTCACTATCACAGCAAATATCAGCACTGCAATTAATATATATTTAGGTTTTATTCTATAAAACCCAATCAGCTTCTTCTTAAAATCATTAATGAGTGCTTTATTCTTAGACGTAAATACAGTTACTACGGCAACCACGGCAGATGAAACCAAGCCAAGAAACATTCCAAGATAAAGCCCCGTCCCTTCATTAAGTAAAATTGCAAATAGCCACCAGAACCAAGTGCAGGCAAATATAATCAAATAGAATCTGACCGGTCGATATATATACTTTTCCATGACTACACCTCAGCCTCTACAATCACAAGCTCACTCTTTATACCATTGAACTCAATGTAATTGTCTGCTTCGGCATCTGAAAAGTCATCAACCTTTTTGCCCTGTCTCTCATAATAAATATGAGTTGCTATTCCCTTTTTTGTGCTTCTAAATCTATAATCTGCAGGAAGTGTAAGTCTTGATGTTGCTGACAACTGATTAATCTCAAGCGCACCCTCATGTGATAAAACACTGATCTGCATATCAAGATTTGAATCTATCTCAATTTCACTTTTATTTCCCTGAAGGGTAACTTCGCTAATTTTGCCATTTACCTCAATATGTTCATTTTCTATATCAGTAATATTCAGTATCCCTGCATTAACTGATAATTCGATTTTTCCAATATATTTTATTGGAATAAAAATAGTAATGACCAAACTCTCCTTTGCATCTGCTTCACTGGCTTCATTAAATCTGTTAAGATCAATATCGATTCGGTTTTTTATATCATCAATCTTTACTTTATAATCTGCCAGAAGATTCTTATAGACATTTGAAAACATTGCGACTTCAATTTTTTCTCCATGATATGCCTTTAAATCTACAGCATATGCTCCACCAAGCTTGATATCAAAATTCTTCTTACCATCAATATCGTATTCCGTACGACTTTCATAGATGTAATTAGACTGCTTTTTCTCTGATTTCTCATTCGAAAGTAATTCATCTACTGATATCTGGAAGAGATTTGCTATTGCCATCAGATTTGCAATATCCGGTGTTCCTGTTCCATTTTCCCACTTTGTAATGGCTTGTCTTGATACACCGATTTTCTCAGCCATCTTCTCCTGTGAAAGTCCAGCCTGTTTTCTGTAATATTTAATTTGTTCTTCTAAAGTCATTTTTCCGCCTCCGTTTTCGGTTTGTTTTACTTCCTTCACAGATTAGCAAATTAACCTTTACCAAACAAGAAACATTAGCTGTCATTTCACTATTTTTCTGCTACTTTCCGTAGCAACGCCCTAAAATAAAGGTTTTTACAACGAAAACTAAATTTATCCAATCGCCAAATTCCGATTTATCAAACCCTTTTTATTTCTGCTGAAACATCTTAAAATGCTTCAACGCCTCCACAATTGCACTTTCTTATAACTCCAATGAATCCATGTTTAGTAAGAAGTCATACACGTTCATCATCAAAATGCCATCGTCATTATAAAATGGTTTTGGTGTATCCAAAGTGATTACAATTTTCTTAAATGAATCATTGATTTTCAAAAATGGGCGAATCTCTTGTGCCATTTTTTCTTCCGTTCGTAACATATATGCGGACTGAATATAATACTTTTTAGAGCCTTTATTACAAATAAAGTCAACCTCCAACTGTTTCTTTACCGGTTTTCCTTCCTCGTCCTTTGTATAACCAAGGAAGTGATTGTGGTTGACCTGCACCTTTCCGTCTTGGTAACGAAATGCCGTCGTCAGTGTAAATGCATGCTTTTAGACTCGCCAAAAGCCTGAAATTTCACAGTCCCTTCCTATGCCTATTATTCCAAAAACAAGTGTCTAATTTCCAAGCAAATGAAACAATAGTCCAATCAAAAAACATACTACGATTGCAACAATTGCAGCTACAATCATTTTCAGTACATTTTGATATGGTCGTTTTCCGATTTCTCGCTGCTTCTGTATTTCGTCCAATCTTTTTCCTTCAGAAAAGGCTACAATCTCTTTGTAAGTCTGAATATCGTTGTCCTTTTTCACTTTTTCCACTTTCAAAGCCCAGTACATCGTAATTACAAAAAGAATTCCAAATGGAATAAATGCAAGCCGTTCCAACCAAAAGAATAACGGGACTGCCGATAAAAGGGTAATTACCAGATGCACAGTGAAAATGTTACCATAATAGTTAAACTTCTTAATTTCTTGTTCATTGATTTTTTCTTTCATATTTTCAATATCTCCTTTGATTAAATTATCAATGGAGGTCTTGAATACTTCACTCAAAAGAACCAAGCTATTTACATCCGGATAACTTTTCTCATTCTCCCAATTTGAAATCGTTTGTCGAGAAACATATATGTGCTCGGCTAATTGGTCTTGTGATAATTGGAGTTCCGAACGATATTTTTTAATTTGATTTCCGAGTTCCATTCAATTTACCTCCTTGCATTTGTATCTTAATCAAATACAGATATTGGCGCTATCAAAAGGCTTTGACAATCGGCTTTTGAGCTTTGTCAAAATCTTTTGACACACTAGAAATGCTATTGAAAGAGCTGTAAACTTCCGATTTATCAAACTCCTTTTATTTCTGCTGAATCATCTTAAAATGCTTCAACGCCTCCACAATTGCACTTTCTTTATCTTCTGGGCACTGTGGCTACCTGTCATATTCTCTTCCTCCATTCCTATTTTCTCTATCTTAGTCAGTCCGACAAGCAAGAAGTTTACAGTTCTATACCTACATCATATTCATTATCTATTTATCATTCAGATAAAACATTAAATAACCTTGGTACTCTATCTTCTAAATAATTGATTACCTTTGCATTACTTTTGTCCAAATCAACTTCAACAACAAATCCACCACACTCGTTTGTTTTCATCAATTCACATCGTCCCACAGAGTTATAAACATATGCTAAAGGTATTTCTTCTTCATAATGTGAACATCCCAAAATATACACTTCATTTTCAATGGCTCTAGCTTTTGCTAATGTTGTCCACTGTTCAAGTTGTAAATCATGATACATTCCTGTTCCAATAATATTTATAAGCATAATCGGATCTTCTAAAGACATTATCCTTGCTACTTCTGGAAAATGAATCTCATAACAAATCAGGACGCCTATTTTTCCAAATTTGGTATTAACACAAGTGATTTTTTCACCGTGTTGTTTCCCCTTTTCTTTTTCACCCTTAGTTAAAATGCATTTTGTATATTCATCAACAATCTTACCGTTATCAATAACAAGCACTTTATGTTGACCATTATTACGCAAATCTTTAAAACCTGTAATGATATATTTCTGTTCATTCTTTATAATTTTAAGAGCTTCAGTCAATGTATTACTATCCAAAAATCCTTCTGGGAAAACATATAAATCTACATCATTTTGAGAAAGAATTTTTCTTAGTTCATATATACTATTACCTTTGTAGGGAACAGCCAATAATACCTTCAACTTCATAATTACACCTCTTCACTAAATTCAAACTTAACACGTAATTTAATTAAATACTCTTTCTCCCCCTAGATACTACACTGACAAACTTTGTTAATTTAAGAAGTTTTTTTCAATTGAGTCTAACGATATCCTTGTTCTTTTTTTATTTGTTCTTCAAGTTCTTTAGCAATTTGCATTTTTTCTGCTTTCTCAATTGGAATTGCAATAATAACTGCATAAACAATTCCTATAATCAATGAAACTAGTAAAAAAATATTACATAAAACAAAGCTGTAACGAGGTTCCATATGAAATATGACGATAATGGTTGGTAATATCATCAGACTCAATAGCGCAGAAGTAAACACATGTGCTCTGTGCCAAACCTCAGGATAATCCTCCGTTTGTGGAATTCTAATACCAAAAATACTGTTGGGACTTGTAAATGGCATAACTATTGCGCTAATAATCATTATAACTAGATAAATAATACATCCATAAGATGGTTTGTGTAAAAAGACTTCTTTTATGATGGTTTCATTTGACCAAAATATAAAGCTACAAACGATTCTCCTTTTTCAACGTGACCACCGGGGAATGTCAAGCCTCCCCAATTTTCATCTATCTTATCTTGTACAAGTACATTTCCTTTGTCATCATATACCATGCACATATTATAGCATACAAAACAAGGCTGATGAAATACTTTTTACTTTGCCGGGAAGTTATAAATTGCGGCGTAAAACCCACACGCTTGCGTGTGGGATGAAAGCTGCTTTTTCTGTGCAAAACTATATTTCTACTACTTGACATTAACATAGAGTAAACATATTATCTATGTATAATAGTGCAAAGTTCAAAATGAAAGTGAGTATTTTAGAGATGCGTTAGAAGCACAGTATTTGGAGGGGGTAATCATGGCACGACCAAAAAGTAATAATGTACAGATTAACATTTCCATTCCTTCCGAGTGGAAAGAACAGCTTGAAAACCTTGCCCGTATCTATTCTGTCGAAGAAGGAACTACTATTACCTTCCTTGACCTGATGCGCAGGGGGATTCAGGAAAAATATCAGTTAGGAGAAACAGACGATGAGCGAGGAACAATATCATAAACTTTCTGACAGGCATATCCTAGTTGTAGAAACTGATATGCCTTATCCTGATGTTCTGAAAGTCGTGGCTCTTTCTGATAAAATCCGCAAAGCTGGCAACGAGCTTGTTAGTCTTATGAGAAAGAATTACGACCAGCTCATGCGTACCAAGAAATATCGTAAACTACTAAAACTGTACGGCAATACTGAGGATAAGGACAAACTTAAAGCTCTCGCTAATCAGCTCAATGATATGCAGAAATCTTATAATGTTACATGGGATTTTTGCAGGACATCTATGATTCCTATAGGCAAGAAATACAGTATAGATGCGGTGTTTGCTCTCACAAAAGCCGAAGACATATGGCGAGGTATGGAAAAATGTCTTTATGATAACGGTAAGATTACACATTTCTCAAAATACGGAGAATTACCATGTATCAGAGCAAAACAGATAAATCGTGGTATTCCGATGTTTGTTGAGGATGGTAAACTTCGATTCAAACTTAGAAAGATGCAATTCGGGATTCATGTCAACGACAGGTTTCAGTCTGATGAAGTTAACGCCGTTTTGTCTTATCTTGAGAATCCTGACAAGATGGATGCTGATGCTGTCAATACGCTTATAGAAGAAGCCTGTTGTATAGATACTTACAGACCTTGCTATGCTACTCTTGTTCCAAGATTGATAAGAGGTAAGTACAGAGTATATCTGCATCTGACAATAGAAGGCAAAGCTAAGCCTAAATATGATAGATTCGGCAATCCAAGACATAAATACGGTAAAGGCATGATAGGTGCTGATATAGGAACGCAGACAGTTGCCTATACTTCTGATACTGAAGTCGGACTGAAGAACCTTTCAGAGCGTGGCAACAGCATACAGACTTCTGAACGCAAGGAACGCTTATATTATCGTGCTATGGACAGGAGTAGACGGGCAACCAATCCACAGAATTACAATCCTGACGGCACGATCAAGAAAGGTAAAAAGACTTGGAAATATTCTAATCACTACAAGAAGCTGAAAGCCAAACACGCTGAATTATGCCGTATAAATGCAGTAAATAGACAGCTTGCAATAAACGAAGATGCTAACTATCTGCGAAGTCTTGGAGATACATTCGTCACAGAACCTAAAAATGCAAGCAAGCTGATGAAACGGGCTAAGAAGACTACTGTTAATAGCAAAGGCAAATTTAATAAGAAAAAGCGCTTTGGCAAATCTATAAAGAATCGTTGCCCGTCTGGATTTCAAACTACTGTTGAAAAGAAATTCAAAGTCACAGGCGGCGCATATATAGAAGTTTCGAATAATTATAGGGCAAGCCAGTACGACCACACGGCAGATGACTACATTAAGAAAAAGCTGTCTGATAGGCTCTACAGACTTCGAGACGGAACATTGGTACAAAGAGATTGGTATTCATCATTTTTGCTCTATTGTTACGACTACAGAACGCAGGATATAGACAAAGATAAATGTATTACAGATTTCGGCAGGTGCTATGACAAAGAAAAAGCCCTAATCGCATGGATTAAGGCTAATCATATCAAAATACTAAACAGTGGAATTAAAGTAGCTTAACAACTAAATGTTAGGGAGATTGATTGTACTTCCTTGTCGTAAGACAGAAATTTACCGCTAATGTGGTCGTAGGACTGCTTGGTAATGAAAGCTCTGATTCAAACAGGTTTACACTTGTAACTCCAAAGCCTGAAAATGGTGTACGATTACAAGCTACACTTGGCAATCAGAACCCCACGGGCTTGCCCGTGAGAGCAGTCAGGCTAGTATAATACATGTGGCGAAAACCATACGCCATTACAGTCATAATTTATTATTAGTATTAGGAGAAATTACAATGAATACTCCCAAAAAGAAAAAGAACCGAATATATACCATGCTATCCGGCATAACCTTTCTGGTTTTTCTTGGCTGTGCTGCATATCTTATTTTTTATCTTGGAATACAGCCATACTACTTAAAGCAACAAAGCAAAAAGATAAATGCTGCTTACTATAATTCTTCGGAATTTGATTCCGGAAATAAAAATTCCGACGGTTTGCTATTGAAATTTTCCCAGCTTTTAAAGGCAAACAAAGATACAAAGGGCTGGCTCAGAATTCCGGGAACCAATATTGATTATCCTGTCGTTCAGGGAGAAAAAAACTCCGATTTTTATCTGCACCATAATTTAAAAGGAGACACGGATAAAAATGGCTGCCTATATATTGATGCCAATTGTAATGTAGAGACTCCTACAAAAAACATTGTAATCCATGGCCACAATATGGAATCTACTCGAATGATGTTTTTTCAACTTCCAAAATATAAAGATATAGAATTTTACAAAAAGCATCCTATCCTCATATTTGACTCCATCTATGATGAATCCAAATGGAAAATCATTTCGTTTATGAGAGTCTCAGGAACTTATTCCCATAACGACGGTTTTGATTATATGCAAGGTGAATTTAATGATAATGAGGAATTTCTAGACTTTCTTCATCAAGTAGAAATGCGTTCTCTCTATCAGTGTCCTGTGACCGTAAATGAAAAAGACTCATTACTTATGCTCTCAACCTGTACCTATGAAATTGACAACTGCCGTTCTGTTGTTGTTGCCAGAAAACTTCGAAAAGGGGAATCAGAAGATGTGAACACCTCAAAAGCTTATCTGAAAAATGATGTGTTATATCCTGATGATTGGTATTCTAAATATGGTGGAAAAATGCCTGTCGCTAACTCCTTCACAGAAGACATATCTGAACACACTCTTGATTGGTATGATGGAAAACGGAAGCATTAAAAAAGAGTTCGCTTGCGAACTCTTTTTACCTTAAAGTTTTAACATTTTTTTAGTGCATTTTGACCGAGTTTGTAACGTTTTTTCACTTAAATTTTATTCCTTGTCGGTCAAAAAAAGAAAGGATACATATCAATGCCATCCTTTCTTCCATATTTTTTATTATTTTTCTGCTTTTCTTTTTTTGTTCATAACAATACTCAATACCAACATTGAAATACCTAATATGCCAACAACAATTGCAGAAATAATTCTCTCACCTGTTTTAGGTGCATTTTCCGGTGGGTTTGTAATCACTGTTACTGTTTCTTTTGGAGTTGTTGGTTTCTCTAAAATTACTGTCGGTGCTGCTGTCGTCGTCACTGCTGATGTTGTTACCGCTTCGTATGTATTCGAAAAGACTACGTCATCTGTTTTTTCCGTAGCTCCATTTTCCACTGCATATATTACAGACTTCAAACCACCATTTCCATCATTTTCAATGGAGACTGTTACCGTGTAAACAGCACTATCATAAGTAAAATGTTCTACATTACCCGCTTCCTGAGAAATGAAATAATTATATCTTCCCGGTTTTGTATAAGTCATGGGACCAATTTCTACTTTGCCATTATCCTTAATCGTAACCTCTTTTACATCTGGCATAGGGTTTGTTTCATTTTCAGATTTAATTACCACTTTATACTCAATACCTGAAGGTACCGAATCCCCTAGTGTCTTAATCTCTACCGGAATAGAAGCGGTACAATATACCTTTTCTTCTGCATATGCCTGTGTCTGGAACAGCAGAAGTGTAACGAAACATGGAAGTAGCAGCAATATACCAAACTGTTTCATCTTGTTTTTCATATTATATTATAGTACCTCCATCTTTACTTGTTTTTTTATTTATCCAACCGTCCAAACAAGACAACTCGTTCATTCGTTCCTGCTTCAGCGCAGGTTGATAGTCCGATAATCTTATCATCATGATTCAGAGAAATATCACGATACTGAACTGCTTCGTCCTTAATATATTTCAAAAGGGTATCTAAATTGTCTTTACCTTGGACGATTGGATTATAAATTTTGTTATTAAATTCCTGAGTCTCTACACACGCAAACAATGTAATCTTATATGTATCATCTAACAAAAACAATGCTCCTGTCTTGTGCTCCTGAAAATAATCATCATTTTTAAATTCAACAACATCTCCAAACATAGCACCATATTCCATATGATGACCATAAATAATTGAATAACTGTCAGTAAAATCACAAGCATTTCGATAATCTAAAAAGATAGAACCTGAAAAGGAAAATTCACCAAATACATCTTTGTTCAAATATTCCTGATTATCTTTTCCCTGAACAACAGGATAACTAATATGGGTATCAAAAATTTTAATCCATCCAACCACATCCTTGTTCAATTTCATAAGTTCTCCTAGCATAATGCTATTCGGCCCATCCCCAGTAGGCTGGTATTTAAGCAAATCATTGGATGAAAATGCCCCACGATATATCATTATGGTATTCCATAACGAATAACCACCATATAACAGCATAATCAGAACCAACACCATGGCTATAAAACTAAGTATTTTATTTCCAACCCGTGCACATTTTACTGCTATACCCACCTTGATATCCTTTCCATATCACGCCATTACTTGTTTCGCGTGTAAAAACTCTCACAAACTTATTCTAATTTTTAGTATTCTGCTCTTTTCTTACGGAATAATACAAATGCTACAGCACCTGCTAAAACAACCATAAGTGCATATGGTCCGTAACTTGAAGCAAAACCTGTTGCGGAACCGGTCCTGTCATTGGTAAATGCAACTTCCTGTGTCTGTAATGAAGTTCCAGCATCAATGGTACCTGTTGCTGTTTTAATATTTCCACTTCCACCGGCCTTATTAGTACCATTCAATTTTGTCTCAAATGTTGTTTTATAGTCGTCTGCTTCTAGCTCTTTAATTGTATAGGTATCATTTTCAGTTAAACCATAAATTTTCACTGTATCTCCATGTTTCAGTTCAATTCTTGCAGCGGTACCTTTTTTAATTGCCGGTTGTCCTTCTAAATTATACCATTCGCCTTCTGCACCGTTAATTGTAATTTCAAAGATAAACTTTTTATCTCTTTCACCATAGTTACCAGTTACTGTCTTACTAATAACTAAATCGTTTACTGTTCCGTCTGGCTTTGGAACTGGGTTCTCTGTATCCGGCTTATTAACACCATATGTATTTACAAAAGCTCCACTCTTTACAAGTTGCCCATCTTCTTGGTACAAGACTAAAGATGCACTTGCAATATAAAAATTGGTTCCATCTGTAGCAACAGTAACATCTAAATATCTCTCTCCGACATCATATTTAATGCCTTCATAGGTCCCCTCTTTCTGCTTTACTTTATAACGGTAAGTTCCGATACCTTCCGTTGTAAATTTATCTGCAACTAAGGTAAATGTAAGTTTTTTACTAATAGATGTCTCAGTTAAATCTTCTGCTGCCGGTGCTAATTCAATTGTTCCTGGTTTTACAGCACCTGCTGGCGCATTTTTAAACGGTGGCTTTAAATCCTTACCACCATTTGTTGCTTTTGCCTGTTCTGCTGTTAAATTAGTAACCTCAAATTCAAATGTTGTATTTGGAGCATATACATCTGCTCTCTTATACAAATTTACATCAAGTGAAGCGCTTGTTACAGGTTCTGCTGCATTCACTGTTTTCATAGTTCCCGGCAATAATGTAATTGCCATTGCCACCGTCATAACACCTGCTGCTATGCGGCTAAAGATTTTTTTGTTTTTCAAATTCATAGTAAACATCCTTTCTTTTATTATTTTTTTGTTTTTCGAATTCATAATAAACATCCTTTCTTTTATTATTTTTTTTACATATTCTATAGGAAGTACCAAAATACTACCTTTATCACAGAGATACATATGGATTATATTTCTCTGTCAGATTCATTGATATTGTTTCTCCAATCTGCCCTCCGTAATACACAATAAATTACAAATCAGCGCTTCAATTACAATTCATTTTTTCTTATAATTGTAATCACTTTTCCCTTAATCTCTTCCATTTCTACTGCGCCGAAATATCGACTGTCCTTTGCTCCCTCACGGTAATCACACAAGATAAAATATTGATTTTCTCTGAGCGTAACCGGATATGATACATTATTACCATACATAGGTGTCGAATAATATATATCATTTTCTGCAAGCAACGAACCATTAACTTTTACTTCTGCTTCATTGGTGATTTCTACCGTATCGCCACCTTTTGCAACGATTCTCCCAGTATACGAAACACCATCTTTTTCAAAAATCACCACATCTCTAATGCTAAAGTTATTCTCCAAGCGATAGAAAAGCATCAAATCTCCTGCATTGATTTTCGGTGACATATCTTTATTTTTCATTGGTGTAATCCCAAAAATCACACCAAATATAATATACACCAATGCCGCCAGAAAAACCAGTCTTTCAAAGAATATGATAATTTCTTCTTTTTGAAACAGTTTCTTTCTTTTGTTTTTAATTACCTCTTCGGGATCATCTATGTCCTCTGCCTCTTTGGCGGTTCCTTTGGCATCATAAACATTCTGATATTCTTCCTGCAATTCATCCAGCTTTCGCCAAACGTCTTTTTCATCTATCCCCCCGAACATTTTTTTTCGGAACTTAAGATTTTTTAACAAGTTCGAAATATCCTTCATGTTCTTTGATGCCATAAGATTCCCTTCCCGAAAATTATTTTTTACAGTTATTCTCTTCAGCCTAACTTTCTAAATTTTCCTTTTTTTCCTGCCACAAAACAAGCTACTGCCAATAATGCACAACCAAGTAAAATGATAAATGGCTTTGCTCTATTGTTCAAACCGGTAGGAGTCAGGTCACGTGTGTTGGTACATGTAGTCGATTTGTCCTCAGAAATTACTACTTTCTTAATTTCTGAATTCCACGTTGTAACATATCCTTCTGATGAATAATCATCTTCCGAAACGCTGGCAGTACAGCCATCCGGTACTACAAATTCAATGCTTTCATTATGTTTCAGACTGAAACTATATGTAGAACCATTTGACGTTACCTTTCTATCATTCGGGAAGTTGTCATCATTATAACTTACCGCCGCTTCACTCAATGTCAACGTGAATTTAAATGGCTTATCCCGTTCACCAAATTTGCCTTCTACATTCTTTGTAACTTTAATCGTATGTGTCGGCTTATAAATATTGGTGATTGTCGCTGAATTTGACTGACTTCCTTTATAATTAATTCCGTTTGTATCAATTGAATACTCAAATTGTTGATTTGCATTTACTGGCAAATTATTAATTTTTTCATTAATGCTGTTAGTAATCTTAACCAATGCATAACTATTGTTATCTTTACCATTGAATGTTCTGTCAACCTTTTCAACAACTGTATATCGGTCACCATCCTGTAAGCCTAACTCTGAAGCTTGAATCGTTCCACTTGCGAAAAGCCCTCCGGCATCATTCGCATTCACTTTTTCGATTTCTTTAAAATCACTCAGTGTTACTAATTTCTTCTGATTTCCATTTACTTTCGCTAATTCAACGGTCACCTTGTAATCCTTCGGAAGATTTTTTGCTTCCACACCCTGCACAATCTTTGTGACCGTTATAATATTTTTTACATACACAAGAACTAATGTATCATGATTAAATTCTACAGTCATCTGCCCTTTATTATTATAATAGAAGTCCTTATCGTTCATTTTTGCATTTGTTAAAGTATAGTCGGACAGATTGTAAGTTGTACCGTCTTGCTTAAAACTACTAGGAACAACTACCTTTCCACCAGGAACCGTTTTCCCCTCTATTGTATGCTCTGTTACTGTGTTTAGCTTGCCATTTGCATCATATTCCTGAAGTTTATATGTTATGGAATAATTTTTCCTCATTTCAAAGGAAACATTATCCAAAAGGTTTCCTACGGTAAGGTCTCCACCATTGCGGATTGCACTCTGTGTTTTTCCGCCACCCTCTACAGAAACAAAGAAGAAACGTGTTAAATGATCCTTATCTTCACTCGGCACTTTATACTTTCCTTTATGGTGTTCCCAATGCCCTGCTGCAACAGACTCGCTACGAACTTTCCATACTCTTGCCACAATTCCATCCTTGAGATTGATTTCTGTTCCCTCATCATATCCTGTGGAATTCACCAACTTATTATTATTATCCATTGCTTTCAGTTTTTGGATAAAGGTATCTGACATACCATTATTTGGATTCAACTGCTCTGGAGTCATATATTTCCTTGCATCTCTTGCCGCCATTGCCACGACATACATCGTATTTTGATTCCAACGTCCTGCATGATCCAAATCCCAATAACACTCTGATGAAGGTGTTGTCAGAATATCTTGATACAACGCCCCGATATTCTCACAATTCAATTCAGCAAACTGATCACCATGGGTCCCATCTTTATACATTTCCTCATAAGTTACGGAAAACTGACCTTCCTGGTACTCTTTATTTACTTTCAGATTTCTACCATTAACAATTTCAATATCATGACCAACCTTGGTACCGCCATTAATACTTTGCCAGCCTGGTCCTGTTGTTTTCCAATACAGCCCCGGATATCCATTCGGATATTGCTGTTCATCCCCATTCGCGTTAAATGGGAACGACGCTCCTGATTTTCCCGGTGTGCACATAATCGGATTTTCAAAGTCACCATTCTGTACATTATTATAGTAGTTTACTCTATATACCAATGACCAATCGTCTTTTCCATCTTCACTGACACGGTAATACATACCACCACCTGCATCACGAGAAACATCAAGTTTCTTTCCACCATTATACAATACCTGCATGTCATCTCTCTTCTCTGGTATATCCTGCCAGTCGTTTACGCCATCACTGCTTCTCTGCCATTTATATTTAATATTTTGGGGATCCTTCACACCCAGACAACCATCCTCTTCAATAGTGTCTACAATGGAAAGGCTATGTGCTTTTGTAATGTTAATTTTAATTTTAATTTCAAATTTAGGATCTTTCTTACCAAGATCACTTACATTGTTTGTTGTACCATAAATCTGACATCCAATCCATGTGCTAACAGAATCTTTATTTCCCAAATCCTTAATTTTATACTGAACAGTGGCTGCTTTCTGCCCACAGAATTCTAAAACATCACTATTATAATCATTTGCCCCCCACTTGTTATTATTTTTAACAAGGTTTGCATCTTTCGAATTTCCAGACCAACGTACTTTATCTTTCTCGTTATTTTCATCTTCTCCAAAATCAATATGTATATCTCTTGGATTAACGTAGAAATAGATGTAATTATTTTTGCCTGGTTCATAAACGACTTCATAAGTGTCATTTGTGGCTAATACATCTCCCTGCACCAAATCTGAATTTAATATTGTATAATCTTTTTCCGATCCATCCGCATACTTCATATGAGCCGCTTTTTCCGTTTCGGTTTTATCATATAGTTTATCGACCGGATAAATTCCGTACTTTTTCCCTTGAACATCTTTCCAATATTCCTGTAAATTCGTTTCCTTACCCCATGCTTCAAACTCCCAGATAGATAGTCCCCATGAGCTATTAGCAGCTTTCGATGACTCTATCCGAATGTAAGATGCATTTTTTTCACTGTCCAGTTTAAAGCTATATCCAACTCTGGCACTGGAACTAAGATTGCCTGCTGACCCTGGATTTTTCCATCCGGTTACAGTCTTTATTGTCTCCCATGACTTTCCATCCTTCGATGTTTTAATTGTAAAGTCCTCCGGATACGCACGTTCAAATTTTAAGTCTACACTGTGTAACGCATATTCTTTTCCAAGGTTAATCTGATACCACTGCGCATCTCCACTGATAGATCCCCATCTGGAGTCATCTTTTCCGTCAATCGCCCATGCAACTTCATTCTCGTTACTTGAACTTGCTGTTGCTGTTTTATTTACTGCCACATCTTTCACATCTGCCGGCAGTTTATCGCCTTTTACAACAAACTCCCAAATAGACAATCCCCAACCTTTATTTTTAAGACTTGTCGCATTAATTCTGATATATCTTGCCTTTCCATGATAAGAAATATTAGAATTCCATTGGTATTTTGCATTCGGATCTGCATTCTCGGAAGGTGTCCAGCCCTTTACAGTTTCTGTAGTCGTCCATGATTTTCTGTCTCTGGAAACCTGAATTTCAAAATCCTTTGGATAGGCACGTTCAAACTTCAACATAACCTGATTGATTTCATAAATCCCCTCAAGATCTATCTCAAACCAGTTTTCATTCTGATTTGCACGACCTCCCCATCTGGAATCATCATAACCATCTACCGCTTCTTCCGGAAAGTACCTTTTATAATTATCCTTATCATTGACATCATCACTACGGTTACCACTGGTTCTGACCGGCTTATCCAATGCGATATTGGACTTATCTACCTGTCGTGTTAATTCGAAACAATCAATATTGATATACTCGTTATATTTATTGCCCGTTGTTTGGCGTCCGGCAATATATATTGTATTCTCACCTTTTGGCAATGTAATGTCCATCTCTACGGTCTTTACTACATTCCACTCTCCTGTAGACGGAGCGGAAAGTTGTTTCCATTCTCCCTTTCCTATCTTTACAAATATATCTCCATCATATTTGGTTCCATATTTAACAGCAAGCTTATATTTACCTGCATGCTGTGCATAAACATTATACCCCAGGTACTCATGTTCCTCACCTGTCAGAGTATTCCAAATAGTTGCATATTTATTTTCAGAATAAATGCCACCACCATCATCTTTTATTTTATACTGCTTATCGTCACTTTTGTTTCCGGATACATGATACTCTTCTGCTTCATGTATTCCTTCTGCTAAAGGAGAAGAAATATCAAAATAGTCTAAATTAATCTGCTGCCAGTAATCTCCTGTTCCTGCATACCATATATTACTTGCACCTGTTATATCTATGGTATTTTCTCCACGTTTTAATTCAATAACAGTGCTAACCTCTCTTACATCATTCCAATCTGCCGTTTGGTTTGCTGTAACAGATTTCCATGATCCTCCATTCAATCTGACATCAATATTCGTAGGTTTGCTGCCATCACCTGCATTATTTCTATACGCATATCCTATGGTCAACAAATATTTTCCCGGTCTTTCAGCGTATAATTTCTGTGTCAGATAGGAACGAATATCCTTTCCTTCATCATCCAGAGGATAGGAATTTAAGTTGCCAACATATCCACTTCCCGAAAACTTTTTATTCCAATCATTATCTGCATTGATATCAACTTTAGCCGGATTCTTTGCACCGCCTTGTGTATATGAATCAGCATGTTCTGCTTCATGTCTGCCTTCTGCCGGCACTTCTATTGCCACAAGGTCAAAATAATCCAGATTGACCCACTGCCAATTATTGGTATCACCATACCACACATTGCGCGCACCTGTAACATCAATCTTATTATTACCCTTCTTTAAATTAATTTCTTTACTAACGACACTAACAGTATTCCAAGAATCTGTTAAAGGAACACCATCTATATGAATCCACTCTCCATCGTTAACTCTGACGTCAATTTCTGTCGGCTTACTTTTATCATCGCCCATACCATTAATCCCAGCAGTATATCCGATTTTGATTTCATATCTTCCAGCAGACGGACAATTTACATTTGTCGTAATGTAGGAAGGTTCATCATTCGGCCATGTATTCATGTCGGAAACCCAACCACTATTCGAAAAATTTTCATTGCCACTGTTTTTCTTTGGTTCACTTCCTGAGCCGTGCACAGTATCGCAATTTTCTGCCTCAAATCTTCCCAGACCGCTTGGTTCCGGAAGAACTGCTCTAACAGCTTTTTTCAAAGGCGTATCCACAATTTTTTCCACAGGATTTTTAGCACGTCCCAATTCTGCTGTTACATCTTTGGTGCTTTCTTCCCACACTGTTGCATCTTCCTCTGCAAGGGTTGCATCTTCTTTTGCAGGCGTTGCATCTTCTTTTGCAGGCGTCTTGTTTTCTTTTGTATCAGTTGTCTCTTCAGAAATCGCAGTTGTTTCTTGAATTGTATCATCTGCCAATGTAGATAATGACATATTGCTCATCCCCGACACGAAAACAACGAGTGCTAGCATAACTGCAAAACATTTCTTTATGCTCCTGCTCATATCTTATTCCCCTTTCTTTTTATATCGTTAACCAAAAGCACCATTTATCATTTTATCTGTGTTATAGTTTCTGTATTATACTATTTTATAATTCCGTCCAATGGTACAATTGTATGTTTGTATTTTACTACGTTTTCTCTTGAATTTCAATTATCTATTGCTTTATCCATCTTTTTCTAGACACATAAAATATCCTGCCCATACAACACCTTCTTCGCAAAGTTTACTAATGTGCTTTTCAATAAATTCGATGACTGGATATACGTTATATTTTGGATTGTGAAGAAATCCTAAAGGGATGATTTTTAAAAGGTTTCAATTGTGTCAGATTAACATTCTTAATTTCTTCCATTTTCAAATGCTCCTTTCAAAAAAATAAGGATTCTTACATATCGACCCGATGTAGTGCAACCACGCACTCTACATGTGTTGTTTGCCCAAACATATCACATGGCGTTACCTCAATAAGCTTATAGCCGTTTTCCCCTAGCCACTTTACGTCCCTTGCCAGCGTTGCGCTGTCGCAGCTTACGTAAACCACACGATTAGGGTTCATCTTGACTATTGTTGAAAGCAGTTTTTCATCGCAGCCTTTTCGTGGTGGGTCTACCACTATAACATCCGGCTTGCATTCTGCATCCCCTGCGTGGTTATCAAAATATTCCGTTACCACATCTTCTGCTGCTCCAACGAAAAATTCTGCGTTGTCGATGTTATTTATCTTAGCATTTATTTTTGCGTCAGCAATTGCCGCAGGCACAATCTCAACTCCAAGAACCTGCTTTGCCTTCTTTGCAAGAAATAGTGATATGCTGCCGATTCCACAATACAAATCCCATACCATTTCATTGCCTGTTAAATCTGCATATTCTAAAGCTTTATTGTACAATTTCTCTGTCTGAACAGGATTGACCTGGAAAAATGACAACGGAGAAATTCTAAATTTCACATCTCCAATATAATCCTCAATATATCCGGGGCCATATAAGTTAATCACCTTGTCCCCAAGAATCACATTGCTTTTCTTAGTATTAATGTTAAGAGAAATGCTATACATTCCTTCAAGTTTACATAACTCTTCAACCAGCTTCTCTTTGTTTGGAAGATTCTTGCCATTTATAATTACGCAAACCATTATCTGCTTTGTTTTTGCACCAATTCTAATAAGTACGTGTCGAACCAGGCCCTTGTGAGTTACTTCATTATAAGGTGCAATTCTATACTTAGTCATAAATGCCTTTACGGTATCCATGACTTCTTTGTTTACATCACGGCCATCAATTTTTAAGCCAAGGTCGCAACTGTCTATATTTATAATAGAATGAGTTCTTCCTGCATAAAAACCTGAAATAATATTTCCTTCCTTATCCATTCCAACTGGAAATTGAGACTTATTTCTATAGTTAAAAGGCTCATCCATTCCCATTACATCATTCATTACGAAGTCGCTCTGACCACCGATTCGCACAAGGTTGTTGTACACTTTATTCTTCTTAAATCTAAGCTGCTCCTTGTAATTAATGCACTGAATTTGGCATCCGCCACACTGTCTTGCCACACTGCATCTTGGCGAAACCCTATCTTTAGAAGGCTCTTTTATTTCCATTAATCTGGCAAACCCGAAATTCTTGTTAGCCTTCATAACCTTTACTGTAACTTTGTCGCCGATTACTCCGTCTTTAACAAAAAGAGTATAGCCATCAACTTTGCCTATACCCTCTCCGTTTACGCCTAAATCTTCAATTGTTAAATCTAAAATATCATTTTTCTTAATCATGAAAATTCCTTTAAATAATTATCTGTATATTTTTTCGCATATTTATGCTAATTATTGCGTATTTGTATTATTATCTATTTATTTATTACTTTAATTCGCTTGTCTTTCTAACATTAGTTTCAAGCAATCTGTTGTATCCTAACCACTGGTCTGATGAAGCAGAACTGTTACTGTTTAAAAGTTCTGTCATTGTCTCAATCTTTGCATCTGCATTGTCTGCAAGATTAAGTGCCATTGCCTCAATAAGAGCCGGTTTTTTAGGTGAACCATATTCAAGCTCTCCATGATGTGCAAGAATACAATGCTTCAATTCATTCTTTAACTTAGTTGGAAAATCAGGAATTGAATCCATAATCTTTCCAAGCATTTCTGAGCCCATAACAATGTGTCCAAGTAACTGACCTGCATCTGTGTAATCATTCATTGGAAAGTCTGAAAGTTCATAAACCTTTCCAATATCGTGACAAATAGCTGATGTCATAAGTAAATCTCTATTTAAAATAGGATACTGCTTTGCAAAAAAGTCACACATTTTTGCAACAGATAATGTATGTTCAAGCAAGCCGCCAATAAAACCGTGATGCACGCTTTTGGCTGCCGAATGCTTCTTAAATGCTTCCGCAAATTCTGTATTGTCAATAAATAGTTTTGTTAAAACCTGTTTATAATAAGGGTTATTAACACCGGCGATGAATTTTGTTAATTCCATCATCATTTCGTCAATGTTTTTGTTAGTACATGGTAAATAATTAGTCGGGTCAACGTCTGTTTCGCTAATCTTTCTTGCACGCTTAATACTAAGCTGTGTCTGACCGTTAAATACTGTTACATCACCATTTACTTCAACATAATCAAGTGCATCAAACTCATCTATCCCCATTGAGTGCGGATCCCATATCTTGGCGTCCAAGGAACCTGTTTTGTCCTGAAGAATAACATTCTCGTATTCTTTTCCTGTTTTAGTCATTGCAGTAGTTCTCTGTCTGCACAAATATATTTCCTGAATTCTTTCGCCCTCTCTTAATGTTTCTATATATCTCATCTTTTCCTCCAAATGTTAAGATTTTCTTTACCTGACAGTCAATCTTTATTATAATTGATTATGTACCTAAATACAAGAATTGGAGGCTTTATCATGAACGAAAAAGTTCTTAAAACCCTTGAATACTATAAAATAATAAAAATGTTAGAAAATCAGGCAGGTTCTGAGCCTGGCAAGAAGCTTTGCCACGCACTTGTTCCATCTGCCGATATTCATGAAATAAAAGAAAATCAGAAACAGACAGGTGATGCCTTATCACGAATCTGGCAGAAAGGAAGCCTTTCTTTCTCAGGTATTCACAATATTGGCGAATCCATTAAAAGATTAGAGATTGGAAGTACTCTTGGCACCGGAGAATTACTTAGAATTGACTCCCTTTTAAAAGTTGCCTTAAGAGTTAAAACTTTCTCCCGCCGTGATGATGAGGCTGAAAGAGATAGTCTTGATGATATGTTTGAGACTATTGAACCTTTAACTAATTTGAAGAATGACATTGAAAGATGTATTATTTCAGAGGATGAAATAGCTGACGATGCATCTGCTAATCTAAAAAATATAAGAAGACAGATGAAGATTACCAACGACCGTGTTCACAGCCAGTTGTCATCTCTCATTAATTCCCAGTCAGGTCACACTTATCTTCAGGATGCCCTTATTACAATGAGGGATGGACGTTATTGTGTACCTGTTAAGCAGGAATACCGTGGCAATGTTAACGGTATTATTCACGACCAGTCTTCAACAGGTTCTACTTTGTTTATTGAACCTGCTGCTGTTGTTGAACTTAACAATAAACTCCGCGAGTTAGAAGGCAAGGAAGCTGATGAAATCCAGATTATTCTTGTAAACCTTAGTATGGCTTGCGCTGAACATATTTACGAATTAAAAACAGACATGAAAATATTACCTAAGCTTGACTTTATTTTTGCTAAGGCTTCTCTTGCAAAAGAAATGAAAGCTTCAATGCCTGAGTTTAATGATCAAAGACAGATTAATATTAAGAAGGGACGCCACCCTCTTTTGGATCCTAAAAAGGTTGTGCCCATAGACATTCATCTTGGAAAAGACTTTAACCTTTTGATTGTTACAGGTCCTAACACCGGTGGTAAAACAGTTTCACTTAAAACTGTAGGACTTTTAACGCTTATGGGCCAGGCGGGACTTCATATTCCGGCTTTTGAGGGCAGCAAACTTGCAGTTTTCAAAGAAGTTTTTGCTGACATTGGCGACGAACAGAGCATTGAACAAAGTTTAAGTACTTTTTCAGCTCATATGGTTAATACTGTTAATATACTTAATCAGGCAGATCAGGATTCACTGGTACTTTTCGATGAACTTGGTGCAGGAACGGATCCTGTGGAAGGTGCAGCCCTTGGCATTTCAATTCTTACTTTCCTTAAAAACATCGGTTCAAGAATTATGGCAACAACACATTACAGTGAATTAAAATTATTTGCCTTATCAACTGAGGGAGTTCAAAACGCAAGTTGCGAGTTTGACGTAGAAACACTCAGGCCAACTTACAGACTTCTTATTGGTGTTCCCGGAAAGAGTAATGCTTTTGCTATTTCAAGCAAGTTAGGTCTTCCTGACTACATTATTGAAGATGCTAAGTCTCACATCGATTCAGATAATGAGCAATTTGAGGATGTTTTGTCCGAAATAGAGAGACAGCGAATCCAGATTGAAAAAGATCAGAAAACTATTGCAGTTTACAAGTCTCAGATTAAATCACTTAAGCGTGATTATGAACTTAAGACAGAAAAGCTTAATGAACAGCGTGACAAAATCCTTAACAAGGCACGTGAAGAAGCTGTTGATATTCTTAAGGAAGCTAAGGAAACAGCCGACGAAGCTATCAAAACTATTAATAAATATGGAAAATCCGGCAATACCCGCGAAATGGAAAAATCCAGAAGTAATGTTGGAGCAAAGCTTAAAAAGAACCAGGTAGGCTCATCAATTAAAGCTGCCAAACCTAAAAAGGCTTACAAGCCTTCCGACTTTAAGCTTGGCACAGGTGTAAAAGTTTTGAGCATGAATCTTAACGGTACTGTTGCTTCATTGCCTAATGCAGCCGGTAATCTTACAGTAAAAATGGGTATACTAAACTCTAAGGTTAATATTCGTGACCTTGAAATTATTGACGAACCTGATATTAAGGCACCAGGCTTAACCCGTGGTTCAACAGGCAAGATTAAAATGAACAAGTCTATGAATATTAAAACTGAAATTAATTTAATTGGAAAAACAGTTGACGAAGCTATTTCTCAACTTGATAAATACTTAGATGATGCTTACATTGCACATTTGCCACAGGTATATGTTATTCACGGCAAAGGCACCGGAGCTCTTAGAAATGCAGTTCAAAACCATCTTAAGAAATGTAGTTATGTAAAATCCTACAGAACAGGTGAACATGGCGAAGGTGGTGCAGGTGCAACAGTTGTAGAATTTAAATAGATTTTTTTAACAGGAGGATTTAAAATGGCAAACAAACAGAAAATCTTAATAGTTGACGATGATGAAAACATTGCAAACCTTATATCTTTATATTTAACTAAGGAATGCTACGAAACACGTATTGAGCATGATGGCCAGTCGGCTCTTGATGCGTTTAAAGAATATGCTCCAAATCTTATTTTGTTGGATATTATGCTTCCGGGACTTGACGGTTACGAAGTATGCCGTGAAATAAGAAGAGAATCAAAAGTTCCTATTATTATGCTTTCTGCCAAGACAGAAGTTTTTGACAAAGTTTTAGGTCTTGAACTTGGTGCAGATGACTATATTATTAAACCTTTTGACTCAAAGGAACTTGTTGCCCGTGTTAAGGCAGTTCTCAGACGTTACACTGAAGCTCCGGCTCCTGTCGAAAAGAAACCTGATGAAAAACGTGTTGAATACAAGGACCTTATTATTAATCTTTCAAACTACGAAGTTATTTACAAGGGCAAGCCTGTTGAAATGACTCCAAGAGAGATTGAATTATTGTACTTCCTTGCTTCATCACCTAATCAAGTATTTACAAGAGAGCAACTTCTTGACCATATCTGGGGTTATGAATATGCCGGAGATACAAGAACTGTAGACGTTCACATTAAACGTATTCGTGAAAAAATTGCTGACACGGATCAGTGGTCAATTGGTACAGTTTGGAGTGTAGGATATAGATTCGAGGTACATAACTAAATATGAAAAATTCTATTTTAACTAAATTTTTTACAGGGTATTTTTCTTTTGCAATATTAGGTTTTTTGTTAATTTCTTATTGGTCAAATAACTTGATTTATAATCATCTTCTGACCAATAACATTAACACCCTTTACAAATATGCCTCTGTAATAGGAAGTAATGCTGTGGACTGCGTGGACAACTCACTTGATGATTTAGACAATCCTAAGCAGTTTTTAAATGATTTTAACAACGTACTGGACTGTGACATACTTATTCTTGATAGTAACCGCAAACCATTTTATTACACAGGCACAACAAGTAATCTTTCAAAAGATTCTTCTAATATTTTGATTGAAAAATTCAAGCCTGATGATTACAAGAATACGCATTACAAGATTGGCAAATTTTATAATATTTTTAAAACCGACACTTTAAGTGTTGTCTATGAAGTTAAAAATAATAATAAGACTTATGGATATATTGTGGCGCATATGCCTACTTCCATTATTAAAAAAAGTTGCTATGATGTAACACTTATTTTCTACGTTACTTACGCAATTATACTGGCTCTTTCACTTATTATATTCTTTAACTTTATGTGGTTTATTTATTTGCCACTTAAGCAGATTAGACTTGCGGCAATGGAATATGCCAAAGGTAATTTTGAATACGAAGGACTTAAGGTTAACAATGACGATGAAATCGGTGACGTGGCGCACTCACTTCAATATATGTCTAAGCAGTTAAACAACTCACGAGCTTATCAAAAGGAATTTATTTCTAATATTTCCCATGATTTCCGCTCTCCTTTAACTTCTATAAAGGGCTATATTGAAGCTATAATGGATGGAACAATTCCACCGGAAGATTACAACAAATATCTTTCAATTGTTTTATCTGAGGCTAACCGTCTCGAAAAGCTTACTTCAGGATTGCGTGACCTTAACCGTTGGAACAGCACCGGTCCTGAACTTATTTTTGAAGACTTTAATATGGAATCAGTTATCGCTTCAACAGTTGATACTTTCCAGGGCAGTTGCGAGAAGAAGAATATTGAATTGGTTATTCAGTTTCCACCAAAGCATTGCAATGTATACGCTGACAAAGGCAAAATTGAACAGGTTCTTTACAACCTACTTGATAACGCCATTAAGTTCAGCAATCCGGGTTCAAAGATTATAATCAAGCTTTATAACAAAGGCGAAAAACAATATTGTTCCGTTAAGGATTTTGGTATGGGAATCCCACAGGACAGCATCGATAAAATCTGGCAGCGATTCTACAAGACCGACCTTTCCCGTGGTCGTGACAAAACAGGCTCCGGAATCGGACTTGCCATCGTAAAAGAAATTATTATGGGACACAACGAAACAATCGATGTAATCAGCACCGAAGGCGTTGGAACAGAGTTTGTATTCTCGTTGAAGAAATCGAAAAGATAAAGGGGGTTATCTTAGTTTGTATTCTCGTTAAAGAAATCGAAAAGATAAAGGAGGTTATCTTAGTTTGATTTCTCATTAAAAGAATATGACTTTCTAATAATTGTTAATCAATATAAATACTTCATTAGTTATAAGATGGATTGATTTTTATCACTATTGAATTTGTATGGGTTCAGCACTAATTAGTTTGATATGACATACTAATTAGTGTTTGAGCCCTTTTTTTATGTCCTGTACCCCAATATAGCAGTTTTGTCGTTTTTTGGGGTACGTTTTCTATTTTTCCGCATGTAATTGTGCAACACACTGTATCTGTAAGTTGTAAATGTACCCCGACATATAATTTTTCTTAATTTTTGGGGTACGTTTTCTAATTTTCCACGTGCAATTGTGCAACACACTGTATCTGTAAGTTGTAAATGTACCCCAACATAGCAGTTTTGTCATTTTTCGGGGTACGTTTTCTAATTTTCCGCGTGTAATTGTGCCACACACTGTATCTGTAAATTGTAAATGTACCCCAACATATAATTTTTCTTAATTTTCGGGGTACACCTATAATATTTTCCTTAAATGCTCATTGTTTATATACACTATGGAACATATTTCTTATTAGACAATTCGTTTTTCTCTTATAATCCCTACCATTCCTACAAAAAAGCCCCATCTTCTCTAAAAAATTCTCCCACAATTTCAGCCTATAAAAACCCCGGCTACGTTTCCGTAGCCGGGGCTAATTCTCACTCTTCCACACTCATATAATATTCAATTCTCCGCCGCATCCTTAGATCTATCGTTTAAATCTTAGCGTTCTCAATTATAACCTTGCAACTCTATCTTATAACTTTATAACCTCGCAACTCTAACTTATAACTTCATAGCCTTGCAACTCTCCACTACAACCTTATAAAGTTATACTTAAGTCCTAACTTGTCCGCCATTAGCTTCTCTCTTGTATGGCATGAGAAGATGATTACCTGTTCCATATTTTCTGCCATAAATCTCATAGTATTACCCATTCGCTTGTTATCATACATTGCAAAGGCATCATCAAGAAGTATAGGTTTCTTGTCCTTTTCAAATATAATATCTGCTGCCGCAAGTCTAAGTGCCATATATATCTGCTCTATTGTGCCCTTGCTAAGTCGTGTAGCAGCTATGAGAGCGTGCTTACTGTTTACAGATATGTTAAGTTTGTCATCTATTGAAAGATTGTCATATTTGCCGTTTGTAATTTGTGAAATATAATAAGATGCTCTCTCATTTAATCTCTTACCGAAACTATTTCTGATTTCATCTGCTATATCTTCAATATTACTCTTGGCGTCCTCAATAGCCTGTATTTCAACTTTTGCTTTCTTAATCTTGTTAAATCGCTCCTCAAGTTCATCAATCTTCTTCTGAAGCTCAATGTCCTTTTCCTGCTTCTGTTCAAGAATCCACTGAGACTTTGAAATTGCCTCGTTGATTTCACGTTCCTTCGCTTCCAAGTCCTTTAACTCGTCACTATAATCCTGCATATCAACGCTTTTTTCTTCCTCGGCTTTAATAAACTCCTGAGTATCCTTTAAAGCTTCTTTCTTATTGTTAAGCTGACGTTCAACATAAACCCTTTCGTGCTTTGCCGCGTCCAGCTTATCCATTACAAGCTTAATCTCCTTTAAGGCATCCAACTTCTTCTGACGCTTCTTCTTATTAAATCCATACTTAAAGATTGCAAGTATAAGAAAAACAAAAGCCGCACCAAGGCATATGCCCGGCTTAACCCAAAACTGCTTTAAATCCATCATCTGGTAATTTCCCATAATAAAACCTGCTGCACCACCAATACATCCCATCATAAGGATAATAAACAAAACAGGCATATTACTTCTGTTAGTAACTTTTTCAAGAAGATATTCCATAGTCTCTCTTCCGTCAATGCCCTTGTCAGCAAGCTCCTGTTCAAGCTGCTTCTGGTGATTTTCAATCTGTTCAAGGGAAGCTGAAAACTTCTCACTGTCAGCAGTCAAAGTAATTGCCTCCTGATAAAGATTCTCCTTACGCTCATTAAGTTTATTTAAGGCTTCAAGTCGTTTTGCATCAAGAGCTGACAATTCCTTCTTCTTATTAGAAAGATTAAATAAAGACTGCTTTTTCTGCTCTATTGAAGCAATTATTGTATGCTGTTCGCCCTGAGAAATCTCCAAATCCTCTTTGGCATTCTTAATAGCCTTCTCAACAACATCCTCTTCAGCAATTCGGCTTTCAATCATTATATTTTTCTTCTGCTTATCTAAGTCGGCAAAAGCTGATTTAATATCAATCTCCATAGACTTAGTCGTTCCAAGATTTGCCGCATAATTCTTCAGAATAACTTCAAGTTCCTTATCTGTAACGCTGCCAAGCTGGCTTATACTTATAGTGTTGTAATAACAGCTTTCATCAAGCCCTGCGAAAAGATTTTCAATCTCCTCTGTTTTAAGCTCAACACCCTCATCTTCATTAATAACCTTAAAAGACTTATTAAGCTTATTAAAATTTCTCTCAATACGATAAGTTACACCGTCGCTTTCGATTCGCATCATACCGTGATAATTAGCCGGATTCTCCCATGGCTCATACTTAGTGTAAAGGTCCTTACCACTTGCCTTTCCACGCTGTTTTTCTATTCCAAAGAGCATTCCTCTTATAAAAGTATGAAGAGTCGTCTTTCCCGCTTCATTCTCACCGTATACAATATTAAGTCCCGGTTCAAGAGTTACCATTTTATGATTAAATTTTCCAAAATTAGTTAATCGTATGTCCTTTATAATCATGCCCTGTCCTCCATGGCATCCATCAATGCCTTTGTTCCATAGTAAAGGGTTTTACGCTGCAAAGGTGTAAGACTCTCCATGTCAAGAAATTTCTTTATGTACATTCCAAGAATATTGTCCTTATTTTCAGCGTACAATTCTTCAAAATCATAATCAGGAACCGTATTGTCGGTAACACTTACAACATTTCCAACACCTTCAATATCTGAAACATCAATGTCAAAATCAGGATCTCTGTAACCGCTAAAAGTAATCTTGTACATATCATCCTGTCCCTGCTCCTTAATCATGTCAATCAGTCTATGTCTTATTTCCAAATTAGTAGCTGTTGGAGTTACCGTGAAATCAAGTTCCCTGTAAATTCTCTTTGCAAAAGGCACAAATTCAAGTTCAAGACCTCTCTTTGAAATCTCACCATAAATATAGCCTCTAGGTCCAATATCATTCATATCAATAGGTTCAAGAGAACCACTATATGCCATCTTCATCTTTTCATCTATTTCAGGCTTATGAATATGTCCCATTGCCACGTAGTCAAAACCTGACATTGCAAGCTTCTTTCTATTAATTGGAATATGCTTTTCGTCACCGCCATGAGCCACCAGAATATTAATCATATCCGGTCTGTCCACAATAACATGGTCATACATTGCGTCCTTAATTTCAGTCTGGTGATAACTTAGTCCATACACACATGTATTAAGCTCAGGAATCTCCACACTTTCAATATTCTTGTCACCTAAGAAAATAACATTCTCACTCCATTTGAAACCGTCATAAAAAGAGCCTTTTTTAATGGCATCATGATTTCCCGCGCACAAAACAACCTTTGTGTCAGGAATAGTCGAAAACAAATAATCAACTTCCTTAAGTTCACGAAGCAACGGCTGTCTGTGAAACATATCCCCTGCAATAATAAGCAAATCTACCGGGTCTATTTTTATTTTTTTAATTAAACGTTCTAAAGTATTCCAAATTTCATCTCCACGGTTAGCCGCCCAAGGTCTTTTGCTCTCCGGAGTGGCTCCAAGATGAATGTCACCAGTATGTATAAATCGCATAGTTCCTCCCGAATTTTTTACTATCTTTAAGTATAACATTAAAAATTTTTCGCGTAAAGATAAAGAAAAAAGTCAAAACACCCTTTTCTAATAAGCATTTTGACCTTTTCTGATATTTTTAATTATAATTCTCTTCAAAAACCCATATCTTATGTCCACGGTTATCCGTTACAAGTCCATATGTAGCTTTTGCCGCATTAGTTGCAGCGTTCTTGTCGCTGTAAATCCCCTGAAGCTTTCCATATCCGTAAACATAATAATTATTTTCTTTCTTGCTCTCAAAAGTAGCATTAACCTTAGAACTACTGTCAAAAGTTACCTTGCCAATCTTTTCAACTGAAAGCTGCTTAGTTCCATCAAGTGCATTAGTAAATGCCAAAGCTAATTCCTTTTGCTTTACATCATCCACATAATAGCTTGTTTTTGCAACAGGTTTCTTAGTCTCAGTATTATCCAAAAGCTGGTCATCTGAAATCCGGCTATTGCCCTTGTACCGCTTAATATTAATAATATTGTCTGTTATTTCAACACCTGTAATATAAATCTTATTCTGTGAATATGACTTAACTTCTTTATAATCCTTATCAACAATTACCAACTTGCTAACAGGTACAAAACTCTTCTTTGACACGTCACTCTGAGAACCTATTCCATAAATCAGGTTCGTTCCCGTGTAACCATATACGGTAATAATATTGTCAGCTCCCGCCTCAATAGTCTTCTTTTCACCATTCTTTAAGTTAACAATTGTAATGTTTTCCGTATCATAAGCCTTACCACTTGTATTGTAAGCCAACATACTTCCGTCGCTGTTAATTGCAAAACTTCCGTCTTCCACATTTTCTACCAACGCTCCCCACTCCTTAGTTTTAAGGTTTGCATAGTAAATAGTGTTGTTCATCATAATATAAAGAGTTCCGTCGCCTACGTAACAAAGCTGTGACAACTGCTTCTCCAAGTTGTAAGCAGACACTTTGCAAGGTACAAAAGCCGCCTCTGTGGAACTGTTAGACTCATAATTATATCTTAAAATAGAAATTCCGTTTTCGCCTACATGCTCCTTAGCCTTGCTATAACCATAAATCATATAGTCAACATTGCCCTTGTCATTCACGGTAATTACCCTTGCCTTAGTATTGTTAAGCTGTTCAGCATTCTTGGCATTAAGATTGTAAACCTGTTTGATTTTTCTTTCATTCAAATCCATTACGTAAACATCGCCGTTAACCTGAAACGCCATAAACTGCTGATTTGAACTTTCAACAAAATCAGCCTTTGTTTCTTTCTGAATACCTAAGTCAATAAAACTTCCGCCTACGTTATTCTTGTCTGCTGTCCAAATCTGATTTACTTCCCTGTCATATGCCAAAACATAAATTCTTCCTGCACAACTCCATATTGTGATTGTTTCAGAAACATTATATTTCTCTTTAACCTTCTCAGCATTAGTTGTTCTAATCTGATAATTCATTGTATAAGTTCCGGCTTCCCCGGTATCCTTTATGCAAAACTCTTTTGCTGTTATTGTTATATCAGATATAAGCTCAGGCTTAAGTGAAGTCCAAATAAGGCTATTGTAACTTGACTTAATAGTAGTCTGACCAAGGTTATCATTAGGAAGGCTACTATCAGGCTCAATATACTGAGCAAGCTTTGAAGCTCCCTCGCCCTTTAAAGCGGTCTTTGCAAAATTCTTCGCAAACTTAATCTGTTCAGTAACGAACTCCTTATCCGTAACCATTACTCTTGCGTAATAATTAATCTGCTCATACTTATCTGTTTTGATAATTATTTCCCAGAAATACTCTGTTCCCTGTTCCATAATGGCACTGGCCTGATAATCCAAAGTAATCTTGCCGTCCTTCTGTTTCCAGCCGTCAAGAGTTCCATTATCTATCAAACGGTTGTCCTCAGTACTCTTCATTTCGTAAGAAATCTCTGAAACCTTATTGCCATTAGTTGATATTGTAATTGGAACCGTTCTGTCTGTATTAACAGGGACAATAACATCACGCATATGTTCTTCTTCCATATCCATTGTGTAGCCGTTAAGACTTCCAACCTTCTGACTTCCATAATATAAATCAATCCCCGGCAACTTACCATTATATGTAGACGTTGCCTGACCGCTATTGCTCTGCTTGTTATTCTTAGACTGCTTCTTGTTAAAATTTATTCCTATAACCACTGCAATTGCAAAAATCAGCACAATTGCAACAACTGCTATAACTTTCTTTTTCATTTCATCACCCATTCAATCCTTGTATAAAACTTTTTGACCTTCAAATTTATTGATTACCGGATTGCTACGTGCTTCGCACTCCCGCAATCCTCCCCCAGCATTCGCATATCGTGTAGCTTGCGCTACACTTTTATGCTCATGTTGGGGGCGTGTCTCAAGGTCATCACCCCACTCTTGTGCAAGCACAAGTGGGCTGCTGACTTTAATCCACTGTAATCAACATCATAGCACAAAAAAATGTCTGTGGCACTATTTTTTTGTACCACAGACAATTTTATTTTTTATTTTGTTTTTTTCTTTGATGTAGCTTTCTTTTTTCTTGTTTTTGGAAATTCGAAAACTACTGATTCGTATGGTCTAAGTGGAATTTCCAATCTGTATGGTCTTCCATCGCACTCGCCTTTCTTGGCTCTGTAGCTTACAACCTGTTTCTCACCTGTTTCTGTTGTAACCAATCTCTTGTAAGTTCCGGCTTTTGGAACTCCTACAACATAATCAGGTCTTTCCATTGGTGTAAAGTTACACACGAAACCGATAGAGTTCTTATAATCAGCTTCTGTTGTCTTTCTTATGAAACTGAAAATACTTCTTTCGCAGTCATTGGCATTAATCCACTCAAAAGCTCCATAGCCCTTTGTTTCAGTGTAAAGTGCCGGATATTCCTTATATAAGTGAAGTAATTTCTTTACATATTCCTGCATGTCCTTATGTTCAGGTTCATCAAGCAGATACCAGTCAAGGCTTCTAGTCTCTGACCATTCCTGTAACTGGGCAAATTCCTGTCCCATAAATAACAGCTTTCTGCCCGGATGTCCCAACATAAAAGTATATGCTGTCTTTAAGTTTTTAAATTTATCCTGTGGATAACCCGGCATCTTATTAATCATTGAACATTTCAAATGAACAACTTCATCGTGAGATAATACCAAAATAAAATTCTCACTAAATGCATAAGTTAATCCGAAAGTCATCTTATTATGATTACCCTTCTTAAACAAAGGGTCAAGCTTAGTATACTCTAAGAAATCATGCATCCAGCCCATATTCCACTTGTAAGAAAATCCAAGGCCACCTTCCTTAGGTGACATAGTAACCTTAGGCCATGCTGTGGATTCTTCGGCAATAATATATGCTCTTGGATTTCTGTAATTCATAACACTACTTAAATGTTTAAAGAACTCAATAGCTTCCAAGTTCTCATTACCGCCATACTTATTAGGAACCCACTGTCCGTCTTCTCTTCCGTAATCCAAATATAACATAGAAGCAACTGCGTCAACTCGAAGTCCGTCTATGTGATATTTTTCAACCCAGAATAATGCATTTGCAATAAGGAAATTAACAACTTCTGTCTTAGAATAGTCGAAAACCTTAGTACCCCAGTCAGGATGTTCTCCCAATCTTGGATCTGCATATTCATAAAGTGGTGTTCCGTCAAACATTGCAAGTCCGTGAGCATCTTTTGGGAAGTGGGCAGGTACCCAGTCCAAAATAACCCCGATTCCTGCTTTATGGAAAGCATCTACCAAATACATAAAATCCTGAGGTGTTCCATATCTTGACGTAGGTGCATAATATCCCACAACCTGATATCCCCATGAACCATCAAAAGGATGTTCCAATATACCCATAAGTTCTACATGAGTATATCCCATATCCTTAACATATGCTACAAGTTCTTTAGCCATACGCTTGTAATCATAGAATCCGTCTTCATCATCAGGACCTTTAAAATCCTTTCTCCATGAACCCGGATGAACCTCATAGATTGACATTGGAAGTTCATAGTGATTCTCCTTTGCCTTCTCTGATATCCATTTAGCATCTTTCCATTTGTAATTATCAATATTTGCTACCCTTGAAGCATTTCCGGGTCTTTTCTCAGCCCAAAAACCATAAGGATCAGCTTTGTACAATGTATCCCCACTTTGTGTAGAAATAACATACTTGTACATTGCGCCTTCTTCAACCTCCGGTATGAAAAGTTCCCAGATGCCTGAATCATTTTCCATCTTCATGTTATGGTTAAATCCCAACCAGTCATTAAAATCACCTATAACGGCTACGTTAACTGCATGGGGTGCCCAAACTGCGAAATATGTTCCTTTTACACCATCAATTGTTGTAACATGCGCACCCAGTTTCTCATATATTTCATAATGAGTACCTTTTCCAAACAAATAACAGTCATCTTTTGTTATGACATTCTTGTTTCCCATATGGTCTCCTCCCTGTTTTAATTATTTATTTTCTGTTGTAATTAATCAGGCAGCCTTTTAATATAATGTCACGTTCGTCGTCAGTCATTTCGCCAAGCTTTAATGTAAATGGTTTAACATTCTTGTCATCATCTACAACGTAAGCCTGTACGTCTGTAGCTTTGTTCTTAACAGCTTCAACTATTTCCGGTACAAAAATATAGTCACCGTTCTTAAATGGCAATTCTTCTGATTCATAAATGAATGGAAGCATCCCCCAGTTAATAAGGTTTGAACGATATCTCTTTGTTGCATATTCACAGGCAATATTAGCCCATCCGCCTAATACCTTCTGACATGAAGCAGCCTGTTCTCTTGCTGAACCGTCACCCGGTTTTACTGCAAAAATAGTGCTTCCGATACCTACTGTATCATTGTCAATCTTGTACTGAGGAAGATTGCTCTTTAACGCTTCAAATACTCCTCCAACTTCCGGAAGTGCATCTACAGGATTCTGTCCTGCTTCTCTTGCTTTTTCTGCTTTCTGTACTTCTTTAGCCTTTCCTACATATTCAGGATCCTTTCTTGAAAGTGCAAACTCTGCAAGTCCAAGTGGGTTAGAACGATAAGATGATGTTTCACCTGATGGTATTAATTCATCTGTTGTTGTAACCGGATCATGAATCTCTGAAACAACTTTAAGAAGAAGATTGTCTGTAAGTGCAACCATTTCCGGCCAGTCTTTGATGTTAGGTCCAAACTGGATTTCTGTATCAGGATCTGCTATTCCGTGTGAGTCAAATACTCTGTTTTCATAAATACTCTTGTCAAAATGATACTTACGTCCCTTAAACTCAACATCAACATCTGTAGCTGCTGTAAGATAACCCTTGTTAGCTGCTGTTGCTGCAATAGATCTGGCATCCATAAGTGCAACTGAAGAAATCTGTCCATTCTGTAACTTACTTCCTTCTCTGTTAGGGAAGTTACGTGTTGAATGTCTGATACTGAAGGCATTGTTAGCCGGTGTATCACCTGCACCGAAACAAGGTCCACAGAATGCTGTCTTCATAACACCGCCGGCAGCCATAATATCTGCTGCGCATCCGTTTTTGATTAATTCCATATATACTGGCATAGAAGCAGGATATACACTAAGTGTAAATTCGTCAGCTCCAATGCTATGTCCCTTTAATATATCTGCTGCTGCACAAATGTTTTCAAATCCACCACCTGCACAACCTGCAATAATTCCCTGGTCAACATAAAGTTTTCCATCACGAATCTTGTTTGTAAGTTTATAATCAACCTGTCCATCTAATGAAACTAAAGCTTTCTTTTCAACATCGTGGAGAATATCTTCCAAGTTAGCATTTAATTCTTCAATAGTATATGTGTTACTTGGATGGAATGGCATTGCAATCATAGGTTTAATCTTAGATAAATCAACATAAACAATTCCATCGTAGTATGTAACTTCGCCAGGATTTAATTCTTTATACTCATCTACTCTTCCATGGATGTCATAGAATTCCTTAATCTTCTCATCTGTACGCCAAATAGATGAAAGACAAGTTGTTTCTGTTGTCATAACGTCAACACCGATTCTGAAATCTGCGCTTAAGTTAGAAACACCAGGTCCTACAAATTCCATAACTTTATTCTTAACATAACCCTTGTCAAATACTTCTCCGATAATTGCAAGTGCAACGTCCTGAGGTCCTACACCCTTAGCAGGTTCTCCTGTCATGTAGATACCGATTACTTCAGGCATATTAATGTCATATGTCTGTGAAAGTAACTGCTTAACCAATTCAGGTCCGCCTTCACCCATAGCCATAGTACCAAGAGCACCATAACGTGTATGTGAATCAGAACCAAGAATCATCTTTCCGCCACCTGCTAACATCTCTCTGGCAAACTGATGAATAACTGCCTGGTGAGGTGGTACATAAATTCCGCCATATTTCTTAGCACATGTAAGTCCAAACATATGGTCATCTTCGTTAATTGTTCCACCAACAGCACATAAACTGTTATGACAGTTTGTAAGCACATAAGGAATTGGGAATTTCTCTAATCCTGAAGCTCTTGCTGTCTGAATGATTCCAACAAATGTAATATCATGGGATGTAAGCTTATCAAACTTAATCTGAAGCTTGTCCATGTTGCCTGATGTGTTGTGTTCGTTCAAAATACCATATGCCATAGTATTCTTTGCAGCATCTTCTTTTGTAAGGTATTTATCCCCTAACTTGTTCTTTAGTAATTCTTCTGAGCCTGCACCTGTTTCTACAACTTCTGTGCCACCAATAAGGTATGCTCCGCCTTTACTTAATGTTATCATTTTTGCCTCCTATGTTTTCGTAACTTATCAGGTTAAATGCGTACCCTTCGGGGTTATAATCCATTTCATACTGATAAGTAATAGTATACATTTTTTTGCCCTTCAAATCAAGTAATACACCCATACAATAAGTCGACAATCCGGCTGGTTTGTCTGATTTTTAACCTTCTGCATTTATTGGTATTTGACTTGACAAAACTTTCTTCCAAGTTTCTTATACAGCCTATTATAAAATTCTACTCAAAGCAGAAATTGTTGGAAGTTTTGGGCTCTGCTGACTTATACGTACACGCTACCGAAATAGAATTGGAAGCCATTTCCTGTGGACTGGTTCCCGTAATCAATAACTCTCCCAGGTCGGCAACCAAATATTTTGCATTAGATGAACGAAATCTTTTCAAATGCAATAACACCAAAAGCCTTGCCACAAAGATTGATTACTGGATTGAGCATCAACTCAGGCAATCAAAACCAAGCCATTGCCTGACAATTACAAGTGGGTTCATAATGGCATTCTATGGTGAATGTTTTCCACGGTGCTATATCACTTCATAGCTTATCCTTTAATAAAAATAATTAACCGTTTTTACTTTGGTCTTCGTATCGAAAACAGACGTGTTATAAAAAATTTAAACAGCGGATGTTTCTTATACAGCAACCACACCCAGCACTTGGATCCATTTATATCTGCAGAAGTGGCTGGGTTCGGCAGACGAGCCTACTTTATGGCAGGGCCTGATACATTTTCCATTTCAGGAATACGATATCTGGTTACAACGCTCGGTGCCATGCCCGTAGGCTTTGACATTGAAAGCCTTAAGGAAATGATGTATGCCGTAAAGAAACGCTACGCACAAAAAGCCTGCATTACAATCTATCCTAAGGCACATATTTGGCCTTACTACACAGGCATAAGAAAGTTTAAAGACGTTTCCTTCGCTTTTCCAGTTGGACTTGATTCCCCTGTTGTTGCCATGGTTGTAACACACAGAAAGCGAAAAGGACCGTCAAAGCTAATCTTTAAGCATCCTAAAGTCACCGTATACTGTAGCGAACCAATGTATGTCAATCCTAACCTTGGCAGAAAAGTTGCAAAAACCGACTTGTGTGAAAGGGTGTATGCATGGATGAAGAAAACTGCTAAAAGTTGTTCTAATTATGAATTTATTAAATATAGTTATAGACCTTTAGGGGAAGATGATAATATATAATAGAAAAAAACAAGACTTACCCTCGATACCTCAGACAAGTCTTGTTTTTTTATCTTGTATTCACTATATTAGTGGAATGGTGACCATTTAGATCCGTCATTAATATTAATAACATTATCCGGATTTGTCCAATCTGCATCTCCACTAGTTTTAATAATATCATTCTTTTTTATCTCTACAATTTCTATAATCGGTCCAATATATTTTTCTTTCATATCTTTACTCCTCATTGTTTGTTTCAACTATAAAACTATCCACAAGACTTTTATCTGCTTCATCAATTCCTACATATCCACCATCTCTAACCGCTTTAGCCACCTTAGAAATTGATCTCTTTACAGAAATTCCTGAATATACAGTTCCTGACTGCTCTCCACTCGAATAATTAATATTTGTATATGCACGTGCTACAAAAGTTCTTGTGTAATTTGTAGGAACAATATTTACAAGTGAACCACAAAACTCACCAGGTGTTTCTCCAAACCACTTACCATCATTGTTGATATTTACTTTTTTAATATCACTATCTGTTTTCAACTCGCCTTCACCCAAAATATCATCTGTTGAAACCAAAATACCAGCTCCAATTGCTCCTGATTCCAAAATTTCCCTTTTTGTTTCTTCGTCATTGCCAAATACATATAGTGCAACATTTGCCTTAAACCTAATTCCTGTTTTACTATCTAGTCTAATAGCTGCTCCATCATATATATCTATGGCCAATCCAGTTATCTCTACAAATTGCATATCTGATGAAACTTCTATATCCGAATCTCCCTTATAAACAACCTTACCAGCCTTATCATAAAAACCATAAGCAGATCCTCTTAAATGATAATTTGAATTTTTCTTGATGCACAATGAATCATTGTTAATTTTTACTGTATAATATTCTGGAATTTCAACTACACACTCATTAGACTTCACACTACCAACTTTATTTGTAGCTATTACATAATAAGTATGCTTACCTGTCTTCAATTCCGACAACGCAATTTGTTGTCCATTTGTTACTTTTCCAATCTCCACATTATCTTCATAAAGTGTATATTCTGTAGCATCACTTATGTTATCTAATCCTGCAATATGTAATGTGTTTCCCTTTTCAGGTGCATAGCCATTCGTAATTGTTATGTCTCCATTTAACTTTGGTGCGTTTTTTTCTGGTGTAGTTGTTCCTTCCTCTCCGCCACCACTTGATGGTTTTCCTTTAGAAATTATGATATGAAACTCATGATTTCCATTAGCACTTTTTGCCCTAAAAACATTATATCCATTTTTAAGATAGCTTACTACTACATATATTCCAGCTCCTTTTTGATTATCTGTAATTCCTTGTTTTGCATCATTCAAATAAAAATCAGTATAATCAGGCCATATTTTGTAATCTCCGGCACTGACACTAGGTATTATTTCCAATTTTTTTCCTTCATCAATAAGGTTTACTACTTGCATTGGAAAGGCTTCCAACGGTGCTACGTAATACTCACTATCGCCTGCCCGTGTCCAACTCAATTTTGAATAATCTGTACTATCCTCATCCGCCGCCATTACTTTTGGTGCTACCGCCAACCCAGCAACTACCATTGTTATTGCACATATCCATGCAATCATTCTCTTTTTTGTTTTAAAGTAAAAACTACTCATTTCCTTATCTCCTTTCGTTCTTCCCTTTTGTTCAATATTAACCATTTTTATTGTTTTTATCAAGTTATTTTTATTTGGTTTCGACTATATATATTGTTATTTTTAACACTTTCATACATTACAAATTTATATTCTATACAATTTTATATTCGCATTTTATGCAATTCGTCCAATTTATTTTTGTTACGCACGTTTTGAAACGTTTTTTCGTAAAAACATTTTTATTTTAGTTGTGCTTTTTTAACAATTTTTTGAATATTTTTACTTTTTTCTTTATTTTTTGTGATTTTCTACCATTTTTATATATTGAAATATTTTTATTCGTTTTTATTCTTCTTTATCTTTTGAAACGTTTTTATGTGTGTATTCTATTTTTCCAAACATATCTATACATTTACTACATTGAAATCTTTAAGTTTGCTATTACGCCAGATTATTGTTTCAACTTAGTTTCCCTTTGCCAAAACAATCTTGTCTGTGTACTTTCCGTCACATCTTATCTCTTTAAGATTTTTGTTATTATGAACATCTATGGTTCTCAATTTATTGCAATCTTCTACCATTAATATTTTTAATGATCTGTTTTTGCGTGTATCTAATGTTTGAAAATTTCTGCATTTATCAATGTACAGTTCTTTAAATTTCAAGTTCTACTTTATTCAGTGCCGGTAAAGCTTCTATATTCATACTCTTTAATGATTTTGTGCCACGGACAATAAATGTTTTTAATTTCTTATTACCTTTGAAATTAATGTTTTTAACACTCTCTGAGTTTATATCCAATCTCTGAATATTCTTTAACTTTGATACATCAAGTTTTTTAAAGGCATCGAATTCGATCCCTTTAAAATCAGGATTATGAATTTGCTCCCATAAACCTAAAAATTCAATTGTCGAGCACAACCTCATCCAATTAGCAACAACAGCTTTTGATTCATCGGGATTTTTATATCTTGCAATATCCGTTAAGCAAAAAACACCCGCTAAGTCGGTGCCTCACAACACTTTCTTAGCGGGTATGCTTTTTTACATTTATTTATTTTTCTTAGGAATCTTCTTAAACTGAATATATTTAACTTTGATTCCTGCTAGTACTTCTTCAAGTTTTAAGTTGTATACACCCTTGTCAAGTTTAACCTTGCAAAGCTTCTGTGTAATCCAGTTGCCGTCTGTTCCGTTAGTCTGGATTACTACCATTGTTGTGCCATTAGCATTAACGTTTACTGTTGACTGTGATAAGTTGGACTTGTCAAATGAGATGTTAACAATAATTGTGTATTCCCCTTCGTCTTCAACTTCTAATGTTGCTTCTGCTCCGCTATTGAACATTACCTTATTATCTTTTTCAATGTTAAATACTTCATACTTGGCCTGATCATTTGGAACTGAATCGTAATGTTTTGCAACGTCTGTGTCAACTAATTCTCTTTCAATAACAGGTGCTGAAAGAATGAAGTTGCAGATGTTGATTGCAGCTCGCTGAAGTTCTCCGATTGTAAGTCTTCCCTCTTTGATTGATTCCTCTGTGTTGTCGTTGTTTGAGTTAACTTCTGCGCCGTTATTGTTTACAACCATATATACGTCGTTCTGTGAGCGAACCATATCTCTTGTATCCTGATTTGATTCTTCGCCACCTTCTACAACATCGTTCATCTTGGCCCACCAGTCAGTCATTACGATACCATCGTATCCCCATTCATTTCTAAGGATTGTTGTACAAAGGTCGTAGTTTGAAGCTGCCCAGTGTCCGTTAATAGGATTGTAAGCTGTCATTAATGTTTTAACTGTGCCGGCTTTTACTGCCATTTCAAATGATTTGAGATAAATCTGTCTGATTGCTCTTTCTGAGCAAACTGCGTCAATCTTAAATCTATGTGATTCCTGACCATTTAATGCAAAATGCTTAATTGTTCCCCAAGCACCACCGTCTTTAATACCGCCTGTTGATGCAACTGACATTGTTCCTGAAAGGTATGGATCTTCTGAATAGTATTCAAAGTTACGTCCGTTTAAAGGATGTCTGTGAATGTTTACTCCGGGTCCAAGTAATGTATCTACCTGATTTCCGTATAATTCCTGACCTTCCATTGTGTAAAGCTCTCTTACAAGCTTAGGATTCCATGATGCTGAAAGTGCTGTTCCAATAGGAAGTTGTGTAGCTTTTCCTTCCATTCTAAGTCCACTAGGGCCATCAGCACAACATGCTGCAGGGACTCCGTAAGCAAACAATGTATCGCTTAATCCACCAAAAGCTGAAGCTGTTCCTGTTGTAACTCTAGGGTTACTCATTCCTTCACCTCTTACAATCTGTGCTAATTCTGCAACTGTAAGCTGTGCAACGAACTCTTCAATAGTTTTTTTACCTGCTTTTACATCCTGTAATGTAATTCCTACATCGCCTGTAATTTTCATGTCTTTTGGAAGATTGTCTTCAATTCTCTTAGCCATATCAACTGTAGGCTTTTGTGATGGTACATATGTAATTTCATATGTTCCGTCTTCTCTTCTCTTGCCCGGCTTCATTAATGTAAGATTTTCATCGTTAGGACAAGCAGCTTCTGAAAGCTGTTCTGTTACTTTAAGTTCTTCAACTTTATATGTATAAGCTAGTTTATTATTTTTTACGCTGTTACCTACGTAGAAGTTGTAATCTCCTGCTTCTAATACGTAGCATGACTTGTTGCCTGTAACGCCTGAGTCATCATATGATGCAATTCCGTTAATATCGAAAGCAATCTTTAATGTCTGACTCTGACCCGGTGCAAGATTTTCTGTTTTCTCGTATGCACAAAGCTGTCTTGCAGGCTGTCCCAAAGCTCCCTGTGGTGCTTCGTAATATACCTGAACAACTTCTTTTCCTGAGAACTTGTCGCCTGTGTTAGTTACCTTAACTTCTAATGTGATTTTTTCATCATCTGCATCGGCTGATACTGTTTCAATATCAAATGTTGTATATGAAAGTCCGAAACCAAATTCAAATTGAACTTTTTCAGGTGCAAATGTTTCAAAATAACGATATCCTACATAAATGTCTTCTTTGTAAAGGTTTGTAAGTTCGTTGCCAAAGTTGTCATTAGCGGGATAGTCTTCAATATCATAAGCTACTGTGTCAGGTAATTTACCGCTTGGTGTAGCCTTGCCTGAAAGTGCGTCAGCTACTGCGTTTCCACCTTCCATACCGCCCTGCCATACAATAATTACTGATTTGATGTGTCCCTTAAACTGTTCTTCATCAATCCACTTAAGGTCGATAATATTTGAAACGTTAAGAACTACACAAACATCTTCGAAAGCTTCTGTTATGTTCTTAAGGTTTTCTTTTTCTTCATCTGTAAGAAGATAGCTTCCTACCCAGTTGGCGTTGTCCTTATCTTCTCCTGCTGTACGTCCGATAATGTATACAGCCTTGTTAGTTGATTCTGCCTGTTTTTTTGCATAATCTGCTGTGATTTCCATATCTTTCTGGAACCATGGCTCGCATGCCCAGCCACCGCCACCGTTATCAAATGGATGGTCTTTTAACCATTCCTTATAGTCTTCAACTATAGTCTTGTTAAAGTTAAGGTTGCTGTTTTCAAATCCGTCCAAAATATTTGTTGCGTATTCAACGTTTACAGCTCCTCCTGAACCTGTTCCGCTTCTGTAGTACTCAATCATTGGTCTTCCAAAAACTGAAACCTTATCCTGTTCTGTTAATGGGAGTGTGTTGTTTTCATTCTTTAATAATACTATTCCCTCGACGGCCGCTTCGCGACTTTTGTCAGCAAACCCCTCAACAGGTACCCCCCTTAAATTGTTGTCCATTGGTTTCTCCTCCTCTTATTCTCATATAGCTTATATTTCTTCATTTTTCATATTTTATACTAAAAATCACTATATCATATAATTTTTGCAATTACTAGATTTTATAGGCAGAAAAACGTTTTTATTAAGGGCATTTTTGCCCCCCTTTTGTGCAATTTTTTTAGGCTTTTTGCCCCATAAAAAACGCATCTTTGCTTGTAAAATTTTTTTTGGTTGATTTTTTTTATGTATTTTTACTATTTATTTATTGCTATTTTTGTTAATTTTGTTTTTTGTGCTTTATTGCTTTAAAGCGTTATATGTTGTAAAATTATATTACTATACTTGAACGACAGAAAGGAATGAAACAATGGGAAAATATTTTCAGGAAGAAATTGAAACTGCCTCTCGTGAAAAGATTGAGCAGATTCAAACAGACGGACTTTTAGACGTGGTAAAAAGAGTATACGAGAATGTACCTTTTTACAGAAAAAAAATGGTGGAAAAAGGTGTAACACCTGACGATATAAAATCTTTAAAAGATATTTCTAAGTTACCTTTTTTAACGAAAGACGATTTAAGAGATGCTTATCCATACGGCTTATTAGCAGTACCTCTTAAGGATTGTGTACGTATTCACTCAACTTCAGGTACAACAGGTAAGCGTGTAGTAGATTTTTATACTAAGAAAGATATTGATATGTGGGAAGATGGATGTGCCAGAGCCCTTGTGGCTGCCGGTGGAACAGATGAAGATGTAGTTCACGTAGCTTATGGATATGGTCTTTTCACAGGTGGCTTCGGATTAAACGGTGGTTCACAGAAGGTTGGTTCTTTAACACTTCCTATGTCATCAGGTAACACTGACAGACAGCTTCAGTTTATGACTGATTTGGGTTCAACTATTCTTTGTTGTACACCTAGTTACGCTTCTTATTTGGCCGAATCTATTGAAGAACGGGGAATTAAGGACCAGATTAAATTAAAAGCCGGTATTTTTGGTGCAGAGGCTTGGTCAGAAGATATGAGAGCTGATATTGAAAACAGGCTTGGCATTAAGGCTTATGATATTTATGGACTTACTGAAATTGAAGGTCCGGGTGTTGCTTTTGAATGCGAGGAACAGAATGGTATGCATATTTGCGAAGACTATTTTATTCCGGAAATTGTTGATCCTGACACATTTGAACCTGTTCCTGACGGACAGATTGGTGAATTAGTATTTACAAGTTTTGCTAAAGAAGCATTTCCACTTATCAGATACCGTACAAAGGACATTACTTATATTACAAGAGAGAAGTGTAAATGCGGACGTACTCACGCACGTATTCACAGACTTATGGGACGTTCAGACGACATGCTTATTATTAAAGGTGTTAATGTTTATCCTTCACAGGTTGAGGAAGTTCTTATTAAACAGGGCATGCCTGCCAACTACCAGCTTATTGTTGACCGTGTAAACAATAGCGATACTATGGAAGTTCTGGTTGAAATGACACCTGAAATGTTCTCTGATACAGTTAGCTCAATTGAGTCTAAGGAGAAAGATATTGTTACCGCTCTTAAGAGTATGCTTGGCATTTATGCTAAGGTTAAATTGGTTGAACCAAAATCAATTACACGTTCAGAAGGAAAAGCAGTTCGTGTTATAGATAAACGTAAAATTTAGGAGGTTTTTATATGTATATTCATCAGATTTCAGTGTTCATTGAAAACAAACCGGGTAATATTGCAAACTTTACCAATTTTCTTGCCGAACACAAAATAGATATGCGTGCATTCCAGATTGCCGATTCAAGCGATTTCGGAATTATTCGTATTATTGTAGACGATCCTTTTAATACTCTTACTCTGTTAAGGGACAATGATTGGATTTGTAACCTTACACACGTTATTGGCGTTAAGCTTCCGGACGAGCCGGGCTCAATGGCTAAAGCAATGAACGTTATTGCTTCTAACGGCTACAGCGTTGATTACGTTTACGCCTTTCTTGCAAGAGGCACAGATGACGCCCTTATGGTATTCCGTGTTAAGGACGAGGATACAGACAAAGTTGCCGCATTGCTGGTAAGGAGTGGAATGAAAACTGTTGACCAGGAAGACTTGGCAAAGATGTAGTTTAGACGTTGATATTATTATTGAGCTAAACGGCAAATGCGCCTGAAGAAAGCTAAACCCGACGATCACAAGACCGTCGGGTTTTTCGTTTTCTCACTATGTATTTACTTTATTTTTACACTTGTTTTTACATTTGTTCCGTCCAGGGATTTGTTTTATTTCGGAAGTTTTACTTCGCTCTGATCACTTTTTTAATCTGCGGTCCCTGACCATTGCTCTTATTTAATCCTGTATTCATATAAATGTTCAGCTTCTTACCAGTCTGTGCTCCCTTTGGCAGCCATACAGTGTAGCTTTTCTTATTGCCTTTTATCCATGTATCACCAATCCACATACCGCCGATCTTCGGAACTTTCTTCTTCAGTGTTACTTTTACTTTGTATTTTGTCCATGTGTACGGTTTGTGGTAAACCGGTGGGTACCAGTAATCTCCACTCCAGTGTCCTGGAGATGTCCAGCCTCTTACTTTCATCTTTTTCTTCTGTACAATCTTAATAGACTTCACAGCCGGTTTCACTGCCGAACCAGTCTTCAATGTCACTACGTCAGACGGTGTACCGGTTGTTCCATTCGCATAAGCCTGCGTACGGAACTTATAAGTTGTCAACGGCTTCAGATTCTTTACTGTAGTTGCTTTATAACAATTATAATCTTTCACCGTTTTTACAGTTATCCACTTACCACCTTTGTAAATCTGAATTCTAGCATTTGTACCCATCATCTTCGTGGATCCTACGGTTACTTTTGCATAATTATGATAAGTCACTACTGTAGGTTTTTTTAATTTCTCTGCCGGTACATAAAGATTTGTTGTATAAGTCTTTCCATTCCTTGTTTTGAAAGTAAGCCAACTCTGTCTACCAGCTTTAATATTATAGATTGGAACTTCGCCATGGGCAACCTTGTTGCTGTTATAGTTCCATGTCTTTCCAGAAATATGATCGTATACTTCTACGATTTTATCATCGGAATTTGCAGGTACCGTCTCTGCAATGACTTTTATGTTTCCTAACTGTGATTTCTTTACTTCTTGATGAGAACATTTAATCTTCTCAGCCGAAATATAGTTATGTCCATTCAGATTAAAATCAAAAATTGCCGGGTAATAAGCACCTTTGCTAGTAGATATGCATACATAATATATTCCACTCGTTAGTACCTTTGCTCCAGGCTCCCACGCCTCTTTGCCATTGTATTGTGAGGATCCTTCGCTATAGATTTGATTATTATTAGAGTCATAGACACGAATGAACGTACGATTCTGTCCGAAATAAGTTGCTCTTTCTGTGTTAACAAGGTGGAAGCTTGGATCAATCACCGCTTTGTCTGCAACATTAAACTTGTACCAACGTTCATCTGTTCCCGTTCCTGTCAGACCTTCATAAAGACTGTACGGATGTCCGGATAACGGAATCTCATATGCTGTATTTTTTGTAAGACCAATCTCGTCTTCTTTGAATCCGATTTTTTGATCAATGAATTCTGCGGTGATAGTAATATCCGTATAAGCTGGTGCATTTCTTGTAAATTCCACTTCACAGGCCTTTTCTACCCACTGACACGGATATAAATAAAGTACATTTGCATCCTTTACTGCTGTAGCCATACGGCTGGCAACTTCATGACCGCCTATCCATAATTTCGTATGGTAATTCCGCATAGGAATATTGTGCGAAAATGTTACTTTCATCGGCCTCTGTGTATTATTTGTTACTTCAATATGCTGTTCAAGCCCATCTGTTCTCTCAAATTGTACTATTTGTGATCCTTCAGATTTAAATTCCACTGAGTGCGTAACAGATTCCGCTTTCACTCCAATATCAGTTGTGAACCAGCCACCTACAACCAGGGCGCATAGTAGCAATCCCTTCAGTAAATAGTTACCTATTCGTTTCGACTTTAATTTCCTCATAACTTGTCCCTCCTTCTTATCTTCTTTTAATAAGTTCCAGAGTATCTTTTAAAAACGACACGATTTTTCTAGTTAAAGTATAACAAATGCATTCGTTTTTTACCCTGTACTCAAGGACAGGTTTTCGTTATTTTACTGAGAATTTCAATATGTAAACAAATATTTTCTGAACAAAGTGCGAATATTATTGAATTTTTTCCGAGCTACTCGGAATGATAAAGTTTTTATTTGTCACTGCGATCGCCAGCCGCGTCTTATTGGCATAACCGGTTTTTGACAAAATATTAGAGACATGGTATTTCACCGTCCTTACGGAAATGTTCATCCGCTCTGCGATCTCGCTGTACTCAAGCCCATCGCACACAAAGCGAAGCACTTCTATCTCTTTATTGGTAAATTCTGAACTATCCGCGAGACCAAGCTGTACGCTCGGTGTTTTATCTGGAAATACACTTTCCCCGTCCATCGTCCGATTAATCACATCAATCAATCGTTCAGGGCTAATATCCTTATACCAGAAGCTGTCTACTTTCGCCTCTCTTGCCCGCTGCAAATATCCGACTTCCACCATGGAAGTTACGATAATGATTTTTATATTTGGAAACTCTGCCTTTATTTCTGCTGCCGCTTCGATCCCATCTTTATTTCCGGCTGTACATACGTCCATCAACACAAGGTCGATTCGCTGTCTTCTACATATAGCAAGGGCGACATCCGCCCCATTTACGCTTGCCGCAAACTCATAATTATTGCTCTCTGAGATGACCCTCTCCATATTTTCACGGGGCATTCTCTGATCCTCTACAATTAATACCTGTTTCATGCTCTCTCCTCTTGAAATGTAATCGTCAACGCAAAGTACGGAAATGACTGTATTCGCATTTCTCCACCATAGTCAAATACATGTCGGGAAATATTATACAATCCGCCTTTTGGAATGATCTCTTTATCCGGCGCTGCTCCATTATTTGTGATGCAAATGCTGTATTGATGATTTTCATTTTGCATCTGGATGGAGAGCTCTGTCGCACCGGCATGGCAGACGCCATTTGTCAGACACTCGCGCATTGCAAGGATGCAGATACTAGCCAGTTCCTCTGACTCCGGCAAATCTCCCACACACACCACTTCTACGCCAAGTGTCTTTGCATCCTGCAGAAATCTTTCAAAATCGCCTTCTTCCAGCGGATATTGGTTGTCGTTCCAGATTGCATTTACGGCGTGGCGAAATAAGCGCACCGCCTCTTTATCATCTGCATTCTCCTGTGTCAGACTCTGTCGGATCGCAGTCAGTCCGGCTCCCATCTGATCGTGAAGCTTTGTCTTTGCCGCAAGTACTTCACGTTCACGCGTCAAGATTAACACATTATCCGACAGATAGCGGAGTTCTTTTGCTATTTCTTTTAACTGTTCGGTCTGCTTTGTCAGATTTATTTTTTCTTCATATTTTTTTGTAATATCCAGGAAAATAGCTTCTGTATAAGCCTTTCCTTTCCGGTCTGTCACTTCATTTTCCCGATAGCTCCATGCCTTCCCGTCAGGAAAAAGGTAGATTTCTTTGTTGTTAATCCGGCTCACGCCATAACGCTCACACAGGCACAGTGCCTCTTTTAATTCCTCTTGCTTTTGCAAATCTCTGTGAGCGATTGTTTGAAATAGGCGATACATCTGTTCATTGCAAAGTTTCACATATCCATCTTCTGTAAAATAACAGATTCCAATGGGCAATACATTCATCGCCTCTTTAATAGAATTCTGTCGGATTTTTTCTTTTCTTGTACGATGCAGCCAAAATCCTTCCCAGATAAGCAATCCATCGATCACACCGACGATGCACCACCAAATCCACAGTGAGACATCCGGCATTTGAAAATAAGCTGGTTTTCCCCGCTCTGCCTCGTAAGAATAGGCCAATGCATTTACAAGAAGAAACAAAAATACGAAGATTGCGATATTCATATGCCACTTTCGATTGTGGATCTTCATATCGTGGAAAACAAGAAGCAAGATCAAACTCGCCACGAGACTTAATAATACTGTCAGCATCAAAAATGTCTGCATTACGATTCACCTGCCTTTTCCACTGTAAATACAAACCGCCATATGCCATCTTCGCATGTGCAGGACTGTGCCATTTCTGAAAAACAGGCAAGATTGGTCTCGCTTTCGATCTCCATACAGAATAGAACATCTTCACTCTGACTGCGGAGCTTTATCCACACCGAAGCGCAGCTGTCTACACATTTTTCCACTACATTTTCAAAAAATTGATACATAACAACAGCATCTCTTACATAGATTTTCTCCCCTTCCGGGAATGAGCATGCGCAGTCAATATCTAACAATCGTAAACTGGAAAAGGATTCCTCTATACAGGCTTCCAGCTCGACGGCGTCTGATACTTTTGATTTTTCTTCGATAAACTCTAGATTTCCGCGTCTTTTTATATATGTTCCAATGAGGCTGATTTTCACTAAAAGGCTACGGCTTTTCTCCAGCTCTTCTTCCTCTTCGTAACGATTGAGCAATTCATTTAAAAGATTGATCTGTTTGGTAGTCTGTGTCTGCAACTTGTCGAATAAGCGGTTTTTCTCACGCAGCATATTGATGGCTGCCTTCGTCTGATAATTTTCCTGCTCGATACAGTTACTTTCTTCGATCGTCTTTCTATTTTCTTCCATTCTCTCAAGAAGCTTAATAATGTCTTCCATATCTTCCTGCCAGAGAACATGACCGCCACGAATTGTTCGATTCTGGATCCGCGTCTTTTTATCGATCACCACATCCTTCTCCACCGCATCCTTCATCGTCTTTTTCGATAATGGCATTGCATTCGCAGACGCATAACAAACGTTGTAATTCTGATCCGTGATCTGAGCACCCAATGTACAGACTTCAAACAGTTGATCGTACCCAGTATTTGTCTGGATCAATCCGCAGCGCACACAGCTTTCCAGTATTCCAACGAAAAACAGACATAAGACAGCGGTAATGTCTCCACCAATTTCCTGTACCCACGCCACACCGCTTATGAAGAGCACTGCATAGAGAACTGCAGCGCCGATTCCAAAAAGGGGAAGGTATTTCTTTTTCTGTGAATGCCTGCACTTGTAAATCATCAGAACAAAAGCAGTTAGGGCACAGACTACTTCCCAAATCAACACCACATAATAGCCCCATCCGTATGTGTAATGACTGTCTGACCACGCAGACCCTACCGGAAAAGAAAATACGAGCTGGTGCAAATCATTGGACAGCACAAGCAGAACTAAGACAGCTGTTGGAATATATACTCCTTTTAACCATTTAGGCAACCGATATTCTTCCGACTTTCCGAGAAAGAATGCTGCCTGCAATACTGCTACAGGAATGAACAACATCGGTATGTAATAGCTGTACCACAAGTAACGCGCGATCTGGTTATCCATTGTGAAAAAATATTTTGTCGTGCGCACAACAAACCAGAATATGATCAATTCTGCTATAAAAATCAATACATTCCGCACCGATTTCTGAATAACTCTTTTATAAATACTGATGCCCCATCCGATATATACTCCAACGTAAATCATTGTCCGCAGCATACCACATATAATGCGGAGCGAACTTATTTTTCCTAATCTGCGACAGAGCAATGCCGCGAGCATACATAGCAAAAAGAGCTGGATATTCAACTGTTCACTGGATTCGTTTTTCTTTTTCATTAGCGTATTCAAATGTATTCCTTTACTGTATTATTCTATATTTTCCATCACTTCTATCTTACTATATTTGCACAGTTTCGACCACATGATAACGCATTTCATACCATCGTTGAAAAAAAGAGAAAGAACAGCCCCTACCACAGTTCGTTCTTTCTCTCTGCCTCATATGCCGCAAGCATGGCCTAAATACAGGATCTATGTCCTAAGGATAACGGCTCTTTGCTAATAGCAGTCACACTAACACTATTATGATAAGAAAAAATTCCCTGTTTCGCAAGTTAACTCGTATAAAATCTTCTTCTAAATCACTGTTTGATTCTTTTATGGCTGGATTCCGCCCTGAAATGGAATCCTGTCCTGTTTGTGGAGCCTCTCATTCTTGCACCACTCATGCTTCTTACGAGCGAAATCTAATTGATTTCATCCAGGGACGCCCTGTTTATCATACAATCAAAGTCATTCGGGTTATCTGCAGTTGTGGACACACCCACGCGATCCTCCCGGATCTGATCATTCCTTACAATACCTACGGTGTCTTCTTTTGCTTCTGGCTTTGTACTTAAGACCTCCGTCTCTTTTCTTCAGTCTCATGCCAATCCGGCGTCTTACCGGCAGACCGTTTTCTGACCATTCTGTTCTTTTTGCGTTCCACACGACACGGGCATTCTATCTCCGTTCCGTATGTTTTACCATGAGTTCACAGGAGGTAATCATACTATGAACAATCAAAAGGAAGATATCAAAAGAGCTGCCGAAGTAGCCCAGTTCCGCTTCGGTGTCATAGCACCTGTCGTTCAGGATCTCTATCCTGATCCATCCCGAACTGCTTACTACAAAAGAGTCGCCAGTTCTCCTTTCACTCTGCCCGATGGTTCTGTCGTAGAGTACAATTACAAAACTATAGAAAAGTGGGTCTCCATGTATCAGCGTGGCGGACTCGAAGCACTTATGCCGCATATGTATTCTGTTTTTAAGGCGTGACCACTTCGTGCTCATGGCCTTATCTTATAAGAGCAGTATGCTCCCAGATAAAACTACGAGATTGTACCGTTCTTCTGCTCAGAAAATGCTTTTTTCAGATAAGCTGTGCAGTCAGGAAGGGAAAACTGCCGATTTTATCGTGCAGTTTCCTCCGCTGACAATTCGCCGCTTCACAATAAATGAGCATTTTCATGTAAATCAAACACTCTTCTGCTGAAAGTCTACCCTCTGAAATTTGCTCATCAAACAGGTATGACAGGTATTTTCCGGATATAATTTTATCCATAGATACTACACTTATATCTAACTGCTGCTTTTAAAATTTAAGTGCTGGTATTATGAAACAGCAATGAAAGATGGTAATGAAAATGCCATAAATGCCATGTTGCCTGATAAACTTCCTGAAAACATACAAAAACTATATAACGAAGGTCATGAATAATTTTTTTGCCCTAAAACTATTCGAAATAACAATTTAATGTTAAAATAAAGACAAGGAAATGTTAAAAATGAGAGGTGATATTTTGAAAAAGAAACTTATGGTACTTTGTGCTGTCGCAATTATGATCAGTACATGCTTGACTGGGTGTAAGATGAATTCTGGAAAAATCCGCTTTGGTTCTGCTGGAATCGGTGGTACTTACCAGATTTTTGGTGATACTTTTGCCAACCTTATCTCATCTAAGAGTAAAAAATATAACATTGAAGTAAAAACAACTGCAGGTTCTGCTGCAAATCTTCGTCTGTTATCTAAAGATTACATTCAGATGGCTGTTGCCCAAATGGATTTGATCAATGATGCTTATAACCGCACTGGTATTTTTGAAAATGATAAGAAATATCAGGGATATCGTGCTGTTGCTTCCCTTTATACAGAAGCCTGTCAGATTGTGGTTCCTGCGGATTCAGACATTCAGTCTATGGATGATCTAGAAGGGAAAAAAGTCTGCATTGGTGAAGAAGAATCTGGAACTGAACAGAATGCGTTGCAGATTTTAAATGCTTATGGATTAAACGAAAGACTTGTTGATACTGTAAATTTGAATTATACAGATGCCGCCAAGAAATTAAAATCTGGCGATATTGATGCATTTTTCTGTACCGCAGGTGTTCAGACGACTGTGATCAATGAGCTGTCAAAACAGTGTAAGATTCGTCTGGTCAGTCTTGATCAAAAAGGGATTTCTCGTTTGAAGAAATCTTATAAATTTTACACAGAATATACAATACCTGCAGGTACATATGTAAATCAAACTAAAAAAATTAAAACTGTTGGTGTCAAAGCTGTTCTTCTTGCAAGTGATAAACTTTCCGAAGATACTGTCAAAGACATTACACAGATTCTGTTTAAGAATCAACAGCAGATTCAGTATGCACTACCTGTAGATATTTCTCTTGATGAGACAACTGCCGTTGATGGTATCACGATTCCATTCCATGACGGTGCTGCTGCCTATTATAAACAACATGGAATCACAGTAAATACAGAGAAAGGAAGCAATTAACCGCTGCGGTGTAAATAAATGACAATACAACTAGATATGTATCAGACGATCGCGGTTGCCGTAGTCGTTTTGATGTTAGGAAACTTTTTAAAACACAGGATTGCGATCTTAGAACGATTTTGTATTCCTGCACCTGTGATCGGCGGTGTGATCTTTGCAATCTTTACCTGTGTATGTTATGTAACTGGATTTGCCGAATTTTCCTTTGATGATATTCTAAAAGAAGTCTGTATGGTATTCTTCTTTACATCTGTTGGATTTCAGGCAAACTTAAAAGTCTTAAAAAGTGGTGGAAAATCTTTGATCATTTTCCTGATCCTTGTGATCATGTTGATCATATGCCAGAACTTTCTTGCAGTCGGTCTGTCCAAAGCACTACAGATCAGTCCTTTGGTTGGACTCTGTACAGGTTCTATCCCTATGATCGGTGGTCATGGTACCGCTGGTGCATTTGGACCTGTTCTTGAAGACTTTGGTGTTAAAGGTGCCAGCACTTTATGTACAGCTGCTGCTACATTTGGATTGATCGCTGGAAGTATC
>ENA-OPAL01000094-OPAL01000094.1-human-gut-metagenome-genome-assembly--contig:-NODE-94-length-68560-cov-19.258040_pt1 | contig 68560 bp, 78 predicted proteins | sample MGYA00241057_ERZ501430 | MGnify/ENA primary metagenome ERZ501430 (study PRJEB25962, sample SAMEA2042506) | human gut metagenome | biome: human gut; feature: human-associated habitat; material: faeces...
TTATACGCTATTTCTCGTCAAAAATCAACCATTTGTTGTGACAGAGCCTTTATTTTATATTTTTTTCCGCTTTTCACGGCTTCGATTTTAACGCCTGGCTTTATGCCGGGCGGCAAGGATAAACTACGCGGCAATACGCCGTCCTTGCCTGCGGCTGCCAGCCGTTTTTTAATCGACGCCGAAAGCGGTAAAAAAACAATCGCGAGGGAGCGAAGGGGACGGCGCAAGGAGCAATGCCCCTTCCAATCCCACGGCAAAGTATACCTGCGCCATACAGGGCTTGGTATATATTGCCTAATTATAAGAATGGAGTGTGTATGTATGAACAGAATTGAAATCACCGCAAGACTTACGAAAGACCCGGAAATTACCTTTGGCAAGAACGGCAGAGCCGTTGCGAAATTCAGCGTTGCCGAAAACGTTTACGATAAACGGGAAAAGGCAAGCAAAGCACAGTTTTTTAACGTAATCGCCTTTGGTAAGACCGCTGAAATTATCGGCGACACGCTGAACAAGGGTAATAAAATCCATATCGGCGGCAATGTTGAAGTAAGGCAGTACGAAAAAGAGGACGGCACGAAAGGCATTTGGGTGCAAATCCTGCTCCGTGAATTTGAATACTGCGAGAAAAAGGAACAGCCGAAGAAAGCGCAGGTGGCGTAAATGGATATACCGCATATTTTAGATAACGGCAAAGATATTGCCTTTTACTGCGCAAGGCTTGAAGGAAAGACCACATTAACAGCCTGCGAAGAATTTTGCCCAAAGTACAGCAGTTGCGATACCGCAGGTATGGCAAATGACGAACTGGCAAGCTATGAAAGAAGCGAAAAAACAGGTTATGGGCTTGAAGAACTTATCCGAAAAGCCAACTGCAAGGACTATGCCGAATTTGTAATCTTTCTGTATGATATAGGTGCTTTAGCCTGCAAGGAAAGCGAAATGGAACGTATTGTTGAAGCACTGGACGAAATCGACAGCGGCAGGGAATATTAACAATAAGGGCGTGGGGCTTATGCCCCTGCCCCTTTTATAAAGAAAGGTGAACGGCAATGATTAACCTTGATATGACGGAACGCTTTTTAAAACAGCAAACTGACTGTCTTGACATATTAACAGAACTTATCGCCTTTGACAAGGAACACGGCGAGCCGCCCGAAAATACGAGGGTTTTAGAAGCCTTTATTGATACCCAACGCAGGGCATTGGACTTGGCAGTAAAACTGCTTGAAAAACACAAACCTGCATTGGAAGAAGCCGCAAAAGCGGAACGTGAAAAACGTGAAGCTGAAAGCAAAATAAAAGCGGCAGAAGCTAAAGAAGCGCAGAAAAAAGAACAGGCAAAAAAAGACCTTGAAAAAGCAAAAACTGATGAAAACAGTCTGTTTTGTGACTTCGCTGATGAAGAAGCCGACCCAAAAGCTGACGAACTTACAGAAGAAGATGAAGAAGCTGATGACGGTTACGGCTTTGAAGAAGATGACGATTAAGGACGGTGCTGTTATATGAAGAAAATAGCTGAACTTGTAATAGGCAATATGAAAATAGAAAGCGATATGTATGAAAAGTATGGTTCGCCCACTCTTTTCATAGCTTATAAAGATGATGAACTGGCGAAGCGTTATTTTCGCCGTGGATATTATCAAGCACGTTGCGTAAGTTGCGGTGCTTTATTTACCGTAAGACCGTACAGCGTTTGGCATAGCCACCAAACCGTGACTTGCCCTGCCTGCGGCAGAGCGCATACAGGCAATGCCATAATGTACAGCGGTAACAGTGCAAATATGTTACCTGATAACACCGTTATGAAAGTAATAGACTTTAAAGATAAAGTCGAACTTCGCATTAAATATACGGCAATGTATTTCGGCAGGTTCGCCTACAAAACTTTTAAATACCTGTTTAATATCAGAGAAACCTATCTTTTTGATATTAAAAACAGCACTTGCCACTGGAAAAAAATGCAGGGCGGCAAGGTTTTGGAAGAAATGGAAATCGGTTATATTGAAGATTTTGAAAAATTGAAAGAAAAAACAGCACTTTGGTTTTACAGCTATGACCATAAAATCAATAAAGGTAACAGCTTTACTGAACTTTTAAAAGCCCTGCGCACGGCAGTCAATAAAAAAATTAAAGCTGTCGGCAAAACACCGAAGCCGCTCTATATCGGCGGCAGGTTTGAAAACAGGCTTTTCGGCAATGTGCTGAACATTGCCCACCGTGTTAGGTTTTGGGACAGTGAAAATATTCCGGCACTTGCGCAAGGTGCTTATGACTTTAAAGAATGGCAAAATAAAATAATTTTAAAAAGATACCTGCCAAAACGCTTTGAAGAAAAGATATATACAGCAACGCAGAAAAGTGATTATGTTTCGGCAGTATGCAAGGTGCTTAAAATACCAAATATTCCTCATACACGCAGGAATTTAAAATTTGAAAATTTTGCAATCCTGCGAGAGTGCTACAAAATAAAAAATTATGATGTAGCACAGGCAATTTTTGAATATACCAGTAAATATAAAAGGAATATAGAAGAAATTGGAAAGATTATAAATTTTTATAATATCTTCATCAATATTTACCCTAAAATGAGTTTGCAAAATATTTTAAATAAATGGAAGATTGAATACAACGATATTTTAAGGCTATGGCAGACAGCGGATAAAATAACAAAGCAGGAATTTTATAAAAACATTCCGCCTATATCTAAACTGCATGACTGGCTGGCCATAGCGGTTGCAAAACAAAATGACAGGGAAATTATCTTTGATGTGCCGCAGGAAGTAATAAACCGCTACACAGTGCTGATGAAAGTTTTTGGCAAGGACTTTGGAGCAAAGTGCATAGAAAAGAACAGCGAACTGAAATTTTGGGCAACAAGCCTTCATAATTGCGCCGCAGGTTATAAAAAATCTATCGGCACAAAACAGCAACTTGTTGGCATAAGTGATAACCGTGGCAAGCCAGTCGCATTACTGGAAATAAACAGTAATAAAATAACGCAGGCAAAATTATTCCATAATGACCCGGTATATTTTAAAAAAGATATAAATAATACCGTTTGTGAGTTTGCCGCAAAGTGCGGGCTTGAAATTAAAACAAATGATGTTATAAAGCCGGGAGAAGAAAAGGAAATGCCAATGGCAGGCATTGCGTAAGGCAGGAGCGGCAACAAGCCGCTCCTGCGGCGCATAAGGAGAGCAGGGTACTTCGATATACTTTGGATGTACCCTGCTTTTTAACCTGGCATTGGTTGCAAAAGAAGAACTTTTGCCGAAGCACGCATTTTTAGGCAGACTTTGCGGCAGCTCTCCAAACTGCCCATCACCTGCCAATAAAATCCGTGCAATATCGTTGTGCAGGCGGCAGTGCCTGCGGATAAGGTTGCGCCAAACAGACTGTCCTGCGCACGGCTTGAACAGACTGTTTAACCGTGGCGCTTTCGGCACATTGGCAGATAACCTCAAAACTGCAGCATTATGCGCTGTTTCTCGGCAATACTGCCAAAGTGCCATTGAAATGTCGCGCCTTGAATTACCGTGCAGCGGTAGGCGCGGGAACGCACAATCTTGTGCGAAAAATAAGTAAGCAGCTTAACCGGCGCGGTAGATTTGCGCTTGGGAAGCTGCTTTTTTATTGCACGGCCGCGGCTGCTGATGCGCGGCGTGCAGTCAGAGGAATGTTTATTTAAAGATGTTTCAGCCGCTTTTCTTCACGCCATTTTAGCAGTTCGCCTTTGCTTGTGGCAAGGATAAACTTTGCGGCAATGCCGTCCTTGCCAATGCAGGCTCCCTGCTAAAAAAGACGTGCGAAAAGCGGCAAAAAACAAGCTGCAAAGAAAGGACGGTGACAACAGCAAGTGCTTAAATCGTTTGGTAAGTGCCTGTACAAAGGCAACAAAAAAGCCCTGATACCTTTAAGAACAGGAAAACGGTATCAGAGCCTTAACCCTAAACAGATTATAACGCACTAAATTAATGCAGTCAAGTTTTTGCTACCTCGCAAATATTAATTAAGGGGGCAAACGAAATGCTTGTTTTAGGTTTAGTGATTGCTATGATAGTTGCAATGGAAATTTCTGATTTTGTTTCTCGAAAAGTTGACGAAGCAAAAGAAACAGCAGAACGCAAAGCCGTTTTTCAATCCTTTTACGCAGCAGATAAATCCTTAAAATATCTGAAATAAAAGGTTAGGTAATTAATACAACGCCTGCCACGGCGGGCGTTGTATTTTAAATAAAAAATAAACATCAGAACGGAGTGCATGAAAATGGATAAAAAAATTTGGTATTGGAGCATTAGGCACGTACACCACCGCACCGGCGAAAAAACAGGCGTTAGCGCGGGCGTGGTAATAGCTGAAACGCAGGAAGAAGCGGAAAAAATAATTTATCAGCACATCAACCCGGTATATGCCTGCGACCTCGGCATTGGCGCACTCGAACTTGGCAAAAATTACGAAAGCATTTATATCCCGGTACAATGTTTCAGATAATGCCGGAAACGAAAACGGACTACTGAAAGGAGCTTAACCATGTTTTATGATAACGAAGATTTTTACCCTACCCCCGCAGAGCTGGCAGATAAAATGGTGGCAATGGCAGATTTGAAGCGCGTGCATTTTGTTTTAGAACCGTCGGCCGGCAAAGGCGACCTTGTAACAGCAATAGAAAACAAAATGCGTTACGCCGGGTACAGCGAGTACACAGATAAACATGGCAGTCAGGTTGAAATAGACTGCATTGAGCAGGACAGCAATTTGCAGAACCTTTTGAAAGGAGCGGGAAAACGCCTTGTTTATGATGATTTTCTGAACTTTGAAACTTTCAAAAGGTATGACCTTATTTTGATGAACCCGCCGTTTTCGGCGGGTGACAGGCACCTTTTAAAAGCGCTGAAGATGATTGAAAACGGCGGACAGGTAGTTTGCCTGCTGAACGCCGAAACGTTGAAAAACCCTTACAGCAATATCCGTAAGGAACTGGTGGAAAAGCTGACGGAGCTGGACGCTGAAATTGAATACCTTGACGGTATGTTTACGGATGCGGAGCGGTCAACTGCGGTTGAAGTCGCACTGGTTTACGTGGATATTCCGGCGCGCGAGCCGGTGAGCCTGATACTTGACAGTCTGGAAAAAGCTCCGGAACAGGACTTAACGGAATTTACTGCGGATAAGGAGATTACCTTTTACGAACTGTTGAAGCGCATGGTTTATCAGTTTAACCTTGAAGCCAAAGCAGGCATCAAGCTGATAAACGAATACTGCCGCCTGAAACCCTATCTGATGAGCAGGCTGGACATGAAGAAAGATAAATATGCCGGGCCGATTTTTGAAATTCGCTTTAATGATAAGGATTGGGACTGCGGGCGCGCGGCAAATATGGTAAATGCTTATCTTAAAAAACTGCGCTATAAATACTGGTACGCGCTGGGAGATAACCCGGACTTCCGGGCGCAGCTCACAAGCAATCTGGCGGAAATTTATTATGGCAAACTGCTGGAACTTTCCGATTATGATTTTAACCTGCATAACATTGAACAGGTTAATAAGGAATTGCAGTCGAAGATGACGGCCGCCGTTGAAGATACTATTCTGGCACTCTTTGATGAATTGAGCGAAAAATACAGCTGGTATCCGGAGTGTCAAAAAAATATCCATTATTATAACGGCTGGCGTACCAACATAGCCCACATGATAAACAGAAAAGTTATCTTGCCTGTTCAAACAATGCACAGCTGGAAAAATGAAATAGACGTATCAAGATATGAAACCGTGCGCAAACTAAATGATATTGAAAAAGTGATGGACTACCTTAATGACGGCAGGGTAGCACCTTACACGAATATTGATACGGTTTTATGGTCGGCACAAAATAACGGCATGACCCGGAACATAGAAAGTAAGTATTTTATGCTTACTTTCTACAAAAAGGGAACGGTGCATATAACCTTTAAAGACGCCGAACTGCTGAAGAAATTTAATATCTTCGGCAGTCAGAAAAAAGCCTGGCTGCCGCCCTGTTACGGCAAGAAACATTATAACGAGATGACGCCGGAAGAAAAACAGGTAATAGATGAATTTGAAGGCAGCGCGGTTGAATACGAAAAAACGCTTGCCGAAAAGGATTATTACCTGCGCGGAGCAGGCAATATTATTGCAATAGCGTGAGGTATACAAATGAAAAACGTCGTACAGTTTAGCGGCGGTAAAGACAGCACGGCCATGCTCCTGCTTTTATTGGAGCGTGGCGTGACTGTTGATGAAATTATATTTTGCGATACAGGAATGGAATTTCCGGAACTTTACCGCCATATTAAAAAAGTAAAAGAATATATAGACCGGCCAATAACAGTTTTGAAGCCGGAACATAATTTTGAATATTACCTTTCTGAAATAGTAATACAAAAAGGTGCAAATGCCGGTAAATGCGGCTATGGCTGGCCGCGTTTATGGCACAGGTGGTGCACGAGAGCTTTTAAAGAACGCTTGACCCGTAATTATTTAAAAGAAAAGTACGCATGCGAAGAATATAAGCTGTTTATAGGTATTGCCGCTGATGAACCGCTCCGGCACTACCGCGAGCTTCCTAAAAACGTTGAACATCCGCTTTTTGACTGGAATATTACGGAAGCGGATGCGCTGCGTTACTGCCAAAGCAAAGGCTTTGACTTCGGCGGGCTATATGAACGTTTCAGGCGTTTGGGCTGTTGGTGTTGCCCGTTACAGCGGTTGGATTCCCTGCGGACACTGCGCCGTTATTATCCGGAACTTTGGCAGGAACTTTTAAGATTGGATGCCAAAGCACCGTATACTTTTTTAAAAAGGTATAGTGCCGCAGACCTTGAAGAAAAATTTACACTTGAAGAAGCGCAGGGTAAATTGTTTTAGTGTATAATAAAAATAACACTAATAACGAGGTACGTATTATGGCAATGAGCAAAGTTGTAAAAAGCATAAAACCTGTAAGTAAATTAAAAGACTACTACAATAAAGGCTGGCATGATATATTCATTGAAAAAGAGAATGTGAATGTGCATTTTGGCAATGGCGAAGTTGAAATTATCGACCTTGCCAATGCTATGCGGCCAGATGAGTGCTGCACGTTTACGTTTTCAGAATATGAATTTGATAGTTTTGGCGATATGCTGTTTTCAAAATTTATATCAGCCTGCCGGGCAGGCGAATATAATTGTGCCAAAGGCTCAAAAAATGGTGCAGAGATTTTCAGCCCATTTAAAAGAGCGGTTGAGCAAAACTTATTTATAGGCGAGCCAGGCAGCAGAGTGTTCGCAAAAGCTATCCTTGCCGGTCAAGTCGAAGCGATTATACGCAAAGGTAAACGGCGCAGTAGAGAAAACCTGCTTGAAATAGCGTGCGATTGCTGGCAATCAGAACCCGGCTTCTGGTGTTACAGCACTGGTGGCAACGGCAAAAATTTGCGTATTGGCTGGTATGATTGGGCTGTATATGATGTGATTTTAAAATAAAAAACGAAAAAGGTAAGCAGCATGACTTGCTCATTATTGAACAAGTCATGCTGCTTTTATTTATTAATAAAAGTATTGCTTTTATTCGTCCCGTGGAATATAATCGTAAATATAATACTCATATGAGAAGGTGATTATATGGAATTTATGACAGCAAGCAAAGCTGCTAAATTATGGAACATCTCTCAACGTAGAGTGCAAATTTTATGTTCTGAAAATCGCATACCTGGAGTTTTTAAATTAGGTGAAATATGGGCGATACCAGTAAATGTAACTAAACCGATAGATAAGAGGAAAAAGAATAAGAATGAATAAAAAAAATAACTTTAATGTATTAGACTTGTTTTGTGGTGCTGGCGGATTATCATATGGCTTTGAAATGGCTGGCTTTAATATATTATTAGGAATTGATAATGATAAAAAAGCACTTGAAACATTTGAACTAAACCACAAAGGTGCAAAATCTATATGTGGAGATATTACACATATAACATATGAAGAACATATAAAACCTTTAATTAATGGAAAAGAAATCGATGTAATAATTGGTGGCCCACCGTGCCAAGGCATGTCACTTTCAGGACCAAGAAAATTTGATGACCCACGTAATAAATTATATTTATCTTATATACGGCTCGTAGAAGAAATAAGGCCAAAAGCATTTGTAATAGAAAATGTACCAGGATTAGTTACATTATTTAATGGTCAAATTAAAGATAGTATAATAAAAAAGTTTACAGAAATGGGCTATAACATTCAACATAAAATATTATGCGCATCCGATTTTGGTGTACCACAAAGTAGACGACGTGTTATTTTTGTTGGAATGAAAGATAAAAATTTTGAATATCCACAAAATAATTCAAATATAGTTACTTGTAGTATGGCAATTTCTGATTTGCCTACTTTAGAAAATGAATTAGGAGAAGAAGAAAACAATTATGTAACAGCGCCGCAAAATGATTATCAAAAACTTATGCGTAAAAATTCAAATAAAGTTTTTAATCATATAGCAGCAAAACATTCTGATAAGGTAAAAAAAATTATATCTCTTGTTCCTGATGGAGGAAATTATAAAGATTTGCCTGAAAAATATCGAAATTCAAGAAATTTTCATGTTGCATGGACACGTTTTGCGAGTGAAAAACCAGCACCAACAATAGATACTGGACATAGGCATCATTTTCATTATAAGTATAACCGTGTACCTACTGTTAGAGAATGTGCCAGAATACAATCATTTCCTGATGATTTTATATTTTTAGGTAATAAAACAGAACAATTTAAACAAGTAGGTAATGCAGTTCCACCTTTAATGGCCAAAGCTATTGCTCAACAATTAAAGAAAATATTGGAGAAATAAAATGAGTACATATAAAATTCCGAATGAGTATTATTTCAGAATACACCATGTTAGACCACGTTTTAAAGGTGATATTGAAAATGTTTTAATTTATATAGCAGAAGAAATATCTGCTATTGGAGAAAAACCGAAAAGTGAATTTGTAGATGCTATCAATGCGGCAATATACAGGTATCCGGGAAATGCTCATAGAGAATTAAAAACTATAAATAATTGGAGAACCGAAATTTCTGCATTATTTGGGTTTATAGAACATACAGATACAACAATTAAACCGGGACGTAGAGCTATTGAATTAGCAAAACGCCAAGATTTAGTAGAATGTTTTAAAGTATTTTTATATAATTTTCAATATCCTGGAGCCCATATAAAACCTAAAAATGTATTAGAACAAATTGAAGCAGGAATACATTTTAAACCAGCACAGTACATTTTAAAAGTTTTACGTTATGCTAATAAAGATGGAAAAAATACTAATGGCTTAACAAAGTTTGAAGTATGCCATTGCATATTTAATGATTTAAGAGTAACAAGAGATAATGAAGGTGTAGAAAAAACGTGGGAACGCATTTTACAAAATCGTAAAAATAATTATGAATATGACCAAACAGGTGACGTAATACGATATGCTGGTGATATTGTTGATTATATGGAAATTGCAAATTTATTAAAAACTTATGATAGTAGAATGTATTATTTGAATACTCTTGAAGAAGAAGCAATTATTAAATTTTGCGAGTCAACAGAATGGTTTTCAGAATATGATACAATGATTAACCATCGTGCAGGCTCAATAGAAGCAGTAAAAAATTGTACAGCTGATTGGTTTTCATATGTTAATAGAGATATACAAAATACCGATTTTTCAACTGATATTTTAACGTACATTGCAGCAAATGCACAGGAATTAGATATTTTAAAAGAAAATGTAAAAAATGAAAATGCTTTATCTGATATAAAAAACAGAGAAAAAGAAATTCAACAAAGAATAGATAATGATTATGAAGATTTTACAACAAAAGATATAGGTGATATTGGAGAAAGCCTTGTGCATGGACATGAATGTATGCGTGTAAAATTGGGAGGTCGTCCAGATTTAATTCATTTAATAAAACGTATACCTACGCAATTTGCGATAGGATATGATATAAATTCTGTTGAATTAGATGAAAGAAAACGTTTTATAGAAGTAAAAACTACAATTAGTTCTAAACCATTGCATTTTAATAGAATACATTTAACTAAAAACGAATGGAATATGGCAAGTAGTTCACATGATAGATATTTTATATACCGCTTATTATTAAGCAAAACTGAAAGAAAATTATTTTTATTACAAGACCCAGTAGGATTATATAAAAAAGATTTAATCAATATGATACCGGACAATGGGGCTGATATTATGTTTGACCCTAAAAATGTAGGATGGTTTGAGGAGTTATTAACATGGACAAATTAAAAGTAGCTTCATTTTTTTGTGGATGTGGTGGTACTGATGTTGGCTTATTGGGAGATTTCTTTTACCAAGGAAAATATTACTCCACAAATAAAATGGAAATTGTTTATGCAAATGATATTGATGCAAATGCTTGCACAATATTTGAAAACAACTTTAATATAAAACCTGATAATCGTGATATTCGTGAAGTGAAAAGTAATGAGTTACCTGAATTTGACATTTTGACAGGTGGTTTTCCGTGTCAATCTTTTTCGATTGTTGCTCAAAATCCTATAAGATTAGGGATAAAAGATGATAGAGGAAAATTGTTTTTTGAAATGTGCAGAGTTTTAAGAGAAAAACAACCAAAATGTTTTATTGCAGAAAATGTTAAAGGTATATTAACAGCAAATAAAAGAAGTGCGTTTCCTTTAATTATTAGTGAATTTGAAAAAAGTGGATATAATGTTTCCTATACAGTTTTAAATGCTGTAAATTTTGGAGTACCACAAAAAAGAGAAAGAGTAATTATTGTTGGGTTTAGAAAAGATTTAAAAATTAATTTCAAATTTCCTTTACCAATTATTGAAAATGAAGAATATTTTGTACCATTAAGCTCTATAATTGAAAAAGAAGTAGCAGAAAAATATTTTTTTAGTGAAAAAGCAGTAGCTGGTATGATGAAAAATAGAGCATCTATGAATAAAGGTAGAGCGCAAGATATTAATAAACCATGTAATACAGTTGGGGCACATCTTGCTAAAATATCTTTAAATAGTACAGACCCCGTATTAGTAGATAAAGGACGTTATAGGCGATTTACACCAAGAGAAGTAGCCAGAATACAATCATTTCCCGAAAACTTTAAATTATTAGGCAGTGAAACTGCACAATATCGTGCTTTAGGCAACGCAATACCTCCTGTAATGTTTTGGTATATAGCAAAAGCAATAATGGAGCAATTTCCCAAAGAAGATAAATATAATTAATAAAATTAAAAAAATTGTAAATCAATAAAGGTAAGCAGCTTTACCTGCGCGAAACGGATGCGCTTGGTAAAGCTGCTTTTTTATTGCCCTGCCGCGGCTGCCGATGCGCGGCGTGCAGTGAGCGGAATTAAATTAAAGTTTTTGACCGCTTTTCTTCGTGCCATTTTAGCAGCTCGCCTTTTGCTGACAGCAAGGATAAACTTTGCGGCCAGGCCGTCCTTGCTTTTGCTGGCTCGCTGCTTTAAAAGGCCTGCGAAAAGCGGTTGAAAAACAATCGCTGGTGAAGGGGGACGGCGCAAGGGTTTAGAACCCTTACCAACCCACGGCATATAATATCAGCGCCATACAGGGCTTGATATTAAAGCCTATATTGAAAGCGAGGTAATTAAAATGACTATGGTAGTAAACACTTTAAAAGAATTTGCAGGCGTACAGCATGAACACGCCGTTTATATTAAGGACGCTAATGCGCTGTTAAGAATTTACCGTGAAAGCGTTGCCGTTGTAGATTTAACCAATGCAATGCAGGCAGGCAAGACCTGCAAAAAATACAGCTTTATATTTGCTAATGCTGATAACGGAATCAGCGGCCTTGTAAACTTTTTAGATGACCTGGCTTTTGCTGATTTTGTAAATTATTGCCGTGCCGGTAATTATGCTGAAAACAGTGAACGTCTTGAAATTATCGGCGTGAAATATCACGAAAGCGAATTAAAAGCCTGCCGCGTGGCAAGCCCGTTTGCAAAGGTAAAAAAACAGACCTTTACCGGTAAAGTGACCGCCGTCAAAATTGCAAAGGCTATCCTTGCCGGGCAGATTAAAGAAATAACCTGCACCGGGCGTTATACAGATGATTATTATGATGACGCAAAAAGAAATTTCTGCAAAGGCAAAAAGGTTACGGACCTTTTAAAATTTGCGGGCGAGCTTTTGGAAGATAAAAGCTGTTTCGGTGCTGAACTTACGGCAGACCCGAAAATTATCAGCTTGGGCTGGGGCACTTTTGCAAGCTATGAAGCAGTAATTGCTTAAAAAATGAATACCCGGCAGGGCAAAACCTGCCGGGAAAGAAAGGAGATATTTAAAATGGGCTGGACTTATACGTGCTATACTAACAAACCGAAAACAATGAAAGAAAAAAGGAATATTATCGCTGATGAAGTGAACCGGTGGTATAAAAACGGTAATGCAATATTACATGACTGCCTTGTAAAAGATGATACGGACGGTGAAGCAAGCCGTTACGTATATTATGCCAGTATCGAAACAAAACAGCAGGAACGTGTTATTTTAGTAATACTTCTTGATTTTGACGAATACAAATGGGGTTATAAGGACATGTGCGAGGATATGTGCCCCGGTTACTTCGATTGCCCGTTGATTATCTTAAAAGACGTTCCCTGCCCTGACCATGAATGGGCAATCGAATGGCGTAAAATCGTAATGGAACGCCATTACAAGAAAAACGCCAAAAAGGCACTGATAAAATCCTTGAAGGTTGGTGATGAAATAGAGTTTACAGAAGTTAATTACGGCGGCTATAATAGATTTAAAGTATCCGTTATTGATGGCAAAAACATTTATTTTGCGGCCGGCAAAGGCAATAATATACGAGGATATACTCTTACCTTGAATAACTGGAAAAATCACGAATTTAAAGTTTATAAGGCAGAATAAAAAAATATCCGGACTGCTGTTTTTACGGCAGTCCGGAAAAACAGAAAGAGGAATATAAAATGTATGCTGTAACATTTAAACGCAAAGACGAACAACCGGACGAAATTTATTATTATCAGAATTATGCTGATGCTGCCTATCATTTTAATCTGTTTAAAGATGATGATTCCGGCCTGTACAGTAGAATTGAATTAAGTAAAATTCAAGAACCCATGGAATTGATTATGGAAGTTATACATTTTGCGTAATAATAAGAATAGAGGGATATTATGAAAATATTAGTAACAAGTGTTGAAAAGCCACAATTTGGTAACGTGGTAAATGGAATAATAATTAAAAACGATATAGAGATTGCTAAATTTACCATCAAGAAATTTGATGAAGGTAGCCAATACGGTATTAATGGTGGAAAAATAAGCAAGCTCTTTATTCAAGAAAGCAATAAAAATATATTAGCCTGCTATGACCGTGGCTGGGATATTAAACCTCATGCGGAAGCAAAAGAAATTTTAGAAAAAATCTTGGAAGCATATAACTGAATTTTTACAAGAAAAATAACCGGCAATGAACCGGTTATTTTTTATTATTATCGTAAATAAAAGTGCTTTTTTCTGCTTTGACATTCAACCATTTATAACGTAAAATATAAATGGTTGAAACGTATAAAAAACACAGTTTTGTAAAAGCTAAATTTTAATATTTATGGAGTAAATGCTATGCTTCCGGATTTTATTACTGACAAATCAAAAATTGCAAAATATTCTTATGAAGATGTTGAAGAAATTTTTTTGGATAACTATGAGGAAGTTTTAAAAAAGTATATTGCCGGTGGCAATCCGTCTGAAGATACATTAAAAAATTATTTCGGCCAGATTCGCGAATTTCTTTCATGGTGTAAAGATAATGATTTTAAACCGCTGCGTATACAGGAACCCCATATTATTTTGTATCGTGATTTTCTTATCGAAAAAAACCAAAAGGTTAATACAGTAGCGGCAAAATTAAATGCCATACGCAAGTTTTACCACCTGGCTCTTAAATTCCACGTTATAACAGAAAATCCGGCCGAAGATGTTAAAGCTCCGCGTGACCCGGATGCGGCACTTGTAAATATTCCCTACCTGACTGCCGGAAAGCTGGAATACCTTTTCCATTCAATACCAGGTGAAACGGAAAAGGAGCTACGCGACAAAGTTATAATTGCCTTTATGGCCATTGAAGGTTTGAGAACGGTAGAAATTCACCGTTTGAATGAAGAAGATATAAATGCCGAACAGCAGATTATTCTTATACACGGCAAAGGTAAGAACGCTATGATTTACCCACGCAAGGATACTTTTGCTTTGCTGATGCGTTACCTTGAAAGCAAAGACCGCTTCCGGATAAAAGCTGTTAAGCAAAATTATGAGGACGGGCTGACGCCGGTATTTACGTCTACTTCTAATAATATGTACGGGCACCGTATAAACAGAACTTGCGTGCGTGATGCTGTAAATAAATGGCTTACAGTTGCCGGATTAAAAGAAAAAGGTAAAGCCGGGCACATGCTCCGGCATACCTGCGCGACGCTTCTTTATAAGGAAACAAAAGATTTAAAACAAATCCAGGAAACGCTTCGTCACAGCAATATCAACATGAGCAGTAAATATGCTCATTTGACTGATAGACAGGAAAACCGGTATACTAACAGCATACCGGTAGAATTAGAATAATAAAAGCCAGGCAATGCCTGGCTTATTTTTTTATAAGGTTTCGTCAATATCGTATCCACCTTTTGAAATTATTTTATCAGTTGCTTTCATAATATTATCAAGTTCATCATCATCAAAATTTTTATCAAGAGTAACAATTTTAAATAAACGAGTTTGTCCGCGATTTTCTAAAATATCTTCAAAACTTTGACTGTTATTTACATTAAATTTTTTATCTATGCTCACTTTAACCATTTAACTCCTGTTTCATTAAAATTTTCAACAGTTTATATATTATAGCAAAGGCATTTTAAAAAGTCTATGTACTTTCAATATATATTTAAAAATTTATAAGGAACAATTATGGAATGTTTTTTGCTGCTTTCCAGTGTATTCTAAAAAAGTATACTTTTTTATAGGGTAAAATAAAAAATAGAACCAGTAAATTTACTGGTTCCATTAAAACACTTATCTTTCGTAGTCTTGCTGTTTTTCGAGTATTTTTTTTACAGACTTATCTTTTGATGCCAATTTTAAAGCTTCATTATATTTTGCTCTTTTACGAACAATGCTGGTATCAGGAATAAATTTAAAAGCTTCCTTCTCAATGGATTTTAGGGATTTACCAGCCTTTAAATCTTTTATAATTATATCTGCAATATTTTCCGCTGAAGAATATTTTTCCTTCATTATCTTAGTTAAAGAAGGAATTAAAATATTTTCATATCGTAAAGTCAGTGCTTTAATTAAATAATTTTTACGAATATCGCTCATGCCTTCTTCGTTATTAACGATATTTTGAATTATATTCATATTGATTTTAGGTACTATACGTAATATAGCTTTTTTTAATTCTTCTGGCGGATTTTTTAAAATTTCGTGGTAAAAAATGCGTTTTTCGTTAATAGAATATACTGAAGCAACATTATATTCTAAATCCTTGAATAAATTTGGGTTAGACAAACCTTCTTTCATTTTTTCATCTGAAATTAAAGAACCCAAAGAAGAACCGCAATCATAAACTGGAGCCATACGAACAATTTCATAATTTTTTGTAATAAATCCCCAGTTGTCCATATGACGGTCTTTATTTGCAATTAAAGCATCACCAACAAACATGTCCCAGAAACGTTCTTTTACGGCTTCTTTATCAATAGTATTGATTTTATTAATTACATAATCTACATCTTCAATGGAAGAACTAATTATTTTAGAAGAATTGAAGTTTCTTAAATTAATATTACCAGCAGAAACAAGGTCTTCACCAATTTGTTTATTTCTGAAATCTTTACATGCAACAACAATGCGGGTTTTATTATCTTCAGGATTAGTATATTTAGCAATAAAAGTATCTTGCGTTGGTATATTAAGACTTTTAAATATTCTACAACCAATATCTTCTGAAAACTGATTATTCATATAACTCAAATCATTATTTAATTGTCTAATAGGGTCAGGAGCTTTAATCATATAAACATGACCATCATACATTAAGGCAGTTTTTCTTTCAGAACCGGCGTAATCTTCAAATACTTCTTTGCAACCTGTTAAATCAATCATTTAATAACCCCCAGAAATATTTTTGCATTTCACGCACTTTTTCTTGTGAAAAAAAACGTACAACACCGGCTTGTTTTAATGTTAAATGTAAATCTGCTATATAACATTCTAAATATGTAATATTATGTTCTTGATAAGCTTTATATACTTTTTCCATATCTTCATTTAAGGGATAGGGATAGTCAGCTGGATTATATTTAAAAGCAAATTCAGACATTATTTATACCTCCCTCATTAATTAGTTTAATATATTATACCATACTTTGAACGTGATAATACAATGCAGGCTATATAGCCTGCATTGTATTATTTCTGAAATTTTTCAATTAAATAATATACGATAAAAAGAATCATGCCTATCGGCGTAGTATACCTTGTAATGCTGTCAAGCTGCATGCAGGTAATGTATCCTGTTAAATTTAAAGCCAGGCTACCCATTACAACAATAAATAATATACCGGCAATACCGAAAAATAAATAATCTATTTTAGTAATTTTCATATAATTTACCATTAAAAAGGAATTTCTTCATCAAACGGAACATTCTTCTTTTCACCAAATTCATTGCCAAAATCTGCATTACTTTGGGGTTTAGACTCTGCATATTCAAAGGTATTTGATATAACTTCCGTAATCCAACGAGTTGTATTATTCTTTGTTTTATAAGAGCGAATTTGCAAACGTCCTTCAACAATAATACGCTGACCTTTTGTTACAGTATTGCCAAGGCGTTCTCCGGCCGGCCCCCAAAGAACAACTTGTATAAAATCTGCATCATAATTGCCTTCTGGATTTTTAAATCCACGTTGAACAGCAAGAGTAAATTGGCAAACTACTTTTCCTGTTGTTGTATAACGCACCACCGGAGCTTCAGTAAGACGGCCAGATAAAATAATTTTATTCATTATAATTTCCTCCTTTATTTATGATTAAAGATATAGATGGTTGACTTAAATTAAAAATATTTGCAATAAAATTTTGCGATAAAAATTTTTCATTATATAATCTACAAATTTCAGCATTACGAGTTGCGCGGTTTTGATACGTATTTATAAAAATTTCTTCTACTTCAACACGATAAGCAAAATCTCTTACTACAAATAACCTACGTTCTCCGTTTGAATAAAAAATTTTTAATTCAGTAGTTTTTATTCCATAACGTGGGTTATTTACAACATGTAAAAAATCGACTTTGCCATGTTTTATTTCTTCTTTTATAAGTTCAGGAAAATCGTTCATACAAATACTTCCTTATTTTTTCTTTTTAAGAACTGGCTGACCGGTTTTGCCGCTTTCAAAAGTAGCCTTGCAGTCAGGATAATTATTGCAGGCGAAAAAGACACCATTCTTTCCACTTCGTTTAATTAAATACCCCTTTTTACATTCAGGACATAATTTAATAAGAGGTCTACCTTTGACATCAGAAAAATAAGCTTTACAGCCAGAGGTTTTATATTCGCTGCAACTCCAAAAATCACCATCCTTTCCGCTTCGTTTGTGCAAATAACCATTGCCGCAAACAGGACATTTTTCTATAACGGGAATGCCTTTACAATCTTCAAAAATTGCTTTACATCCATTTTTATAATTACTGCATGACCAAAATTTTCCAAATTTGCCGTCATGTAGATAAAGTTTACCGCTGCCGCAAATAGGGCAGACAGGATAGTCGCTTTTGGAAGGTATTTTGGTAAATTTACTTTCCAGTGTAATGATATTTTTTACAAAATCTTCCTGTTTGCGCATATATTCATCAAGGGTTAATGTACCGGCGTCGATTTTATCCAAATCCATTTCCATAAGTGCTGTCATATCAGGATAAGTTACTTCATCCGGCAGGCAGGCCAGCAATTCTTTTACATTATCCGATACATAAAGTTCTTGTTTTTTCTTAGCTGATTTTTCAATAAGCATACCGGCATCTAATAATTGCTTAATAAGTGTGCTGCGCGTAGCTTCTGTGCCAATACCTTTAATATCTTTAACTATTTCTCTAAGTTCAGAGTTTTTTACATATTTGTGGGCATTGGTCATGGCTGCTATAAGTGTACTTTGAGTAAACCGAGCTGGTGGCGTAGTATTTTTTTCAACTATATTAGCAATAGTTAAATTTACAACATCACCTTCATGTAAGGCCGGCAACTGTTTGTTGTCATCATCAGTTTTAACTTCGCTGTCGCTTTCGATTGTTTTCCATCCATTTTTTGTAATAACTTTGCCACGGGCCAGGAAAGTTTCATCTTCACACTCAATAACAGCTTTGGTCTGTTCAAATTCCTGTACCGGGTAAAACTGTAAAATGAAACGTTTGGCGATTAAGAAATATAATTTACTTTCATCATCTGGTAAGCTTTGCAAATCTACTTTTTCCAAAGTTGGAATCAGCGCATGATGGGCAGAAACTTTTTTTGTATTATATGCTTTGCTTTTAAGCTTCGCATCCGCACCATCAGCACATTTTTTCAATTCATCATTACCAGTTAATTTTAAGTTTTCCAAAATTGCAGCAGCATCATCAAATTGACTTTCCGGAAGGTAATTACTATCACTGCGCGGATAAGTGGTTAATTTTTTTTCATACAGCGCCTGAGCCAGTTCCAAAGTTTTTGAAGGACTAAAACCATAAGCAGGTTCAGCTGCGCGCTGAAGCGTGGAAAGACTGAACGGCAAAGGCGGAGCTGCTGTGCCTTTTTCGGTCGATACTGATTTTATAACACCGGTTTTGCCGGTAATTTTCTGAGAACATGCGCGAGCCGGGATAACATCAAGCAAACGTCCTTCTTCATCCAGGCCGTCTGTGTTATCAGGAATTTGCCACATTGCTTCAAATGGCAACGAAGTTGCAAGTCTGAATAATCCGCGGACATTGTAATATTTAACAGATTTGAAATTATCTATTTCATCATTTCTACGCGCGACAAGTGCCAGCATTGGCACTTTTACTCGGCCCACTTTAATGGTGGTGCCGGCATCAAGAGTATATTTGCGGCTTGCATTTATGCCGAAAAGCCAGTCGGTGCGCTCGCGGCCTAAAGCAGCAAGATAAGTAGAGTAACAAGTGCTGTTATCTACCATATTGTCAAAAGCACGTTTAATAGTTGTATCGTCCATAGCATTAATAAAAAGGCGTTTTACCGGTAACTTATTATCTGCTAATTCCAATACTTCATCAACTAAAAGCTGACCTTCACGGTCAGGGTCGCCTACATTGACTACAATATCAACTTTTTTTAATAAAGTAGTAACTGTTTTATAAATAAATGGATAGTTACCTTTTGGATTTACAAATTTTTCCCAACGCTGCGGTATAATTGGCAAAGTTTCATAAGAATATTTTTTAAAATCGGGGTTATAATCATCAGGCATTTTTTGTAAAAGAATATGACCTTGCAGCCACGCAACATAATCATTGCCAACTTCATAATAGCCGTCTTTCTTTTCGGCAGAGCCTAAAAATTCGGCAACAGCTTCAGCAAGGGAGGGTTTTTCGCAAATAAATAAGCGTTTCATTAGCAAAATCCTTTCTCAACCGCATATTTTTGTTATAAGCTTATTTTTTCATCAAGACACACAAACACAAGCGATGCTTTTAAAAAACGGCTCAAAAACGATAATTTTTAGATAAATATGCAGTCGGTAAAATTAAAAATTAGTTATATACATAATATGTGCATAAATCTGAAATATCGTAGGAGTTCCGGAGAACAAATAAACGGGTATCCAAAAAATAAGTATAGGTGCAAATGGAACAGCAACATATTTTATGGATGGTTTTAATATAATCAAGAATAAAAAAGTAAATCCGGTTAAAATCATGGTAACAGTAAAATAATCTAAAAACATTGGCCATCCCCAAAATAATCCAAGAACGGCAAGTAACAAAACATCTCCAAAACCAAAGCCTTCGGCTTTATAAATTAAGAGCGTAGCAGCATAAATTATATAGCCGGTTATAAAACCTGCTAATGCGCCAAAACATCCGGATATAAATTCTGCGCTGTATAATTTGTAAATACCTATTATTAAGGCTGCTAAAATTAAATCTAAATCAAAAATTGCTTTTTCTTTGAAATCAGTATAGGCAATTTTAAGTAGTATTGCAGTAATAATAACGGAGAAAAAGATAGTCATGGTTCCTCCGGCTCTATTATTACAAGTGCTTCGCCGGAGTGCGCGGACTGCACGTTGCCAGTGGAAAGTTTTGCTTCCAGCCGGAAAGTATTATCAGAAGTACGGGTATAAGTAAAATAATCTAAATTAACCATATCTTCCAAACCCATAATCTTAATAACATCATCATTTAATGCAGGCGGCAGCTCACCGAAATGATTGGTGTAATAAGAAACAATGGAACGGTCTAAAATAACCGACATGGTTTCTATTTCTTTATCTGATACAGAATTTTTAAAATTATCATTATTGTAAAATGTAGTTCCGGAAATAATGATAATAAGAAGCATGGCTATTAAAAATCGTATAAGCATAAATCCTCCTAAGACGCTTTAATAAAATAACGTACTGCCATATTTATAGGCCGGTTTTCATTGGCAGTAGGAATAACACGGGAAGCGTCAAAACTGGTAGCATTGACCGGGCCACCACCATCACGGTCAAAGGTACGAATAACATAACTCATTTGAAATAGTTTGCCGTCAGCATAAGACATACTGGTTGCCATACTGCCGGTAATGTTGCGTATTGCATCGCCTTGCAGCTCGCCGAGAGCGCCGGACTGGTGTGTAACAGTACCGTAATGGCTGCTTGTGCGGCTGCCGTATCCACGTAAAAATACACCGCGGTAATCAGGAACGGTTGAACGTCCAAGAACAGCAACAAGTTTTGGATAGGCCGCGCAGCTCTGCCCGTTACATTCAAGCCAGGTTCCGTCATCCGGATTTTTAGCGGATGCCCAGGCTATAATCATGCCAACCGGTATCAAGCTTTCCGGCGGCAATTTATATAAACGAGTTGACAGTGTATATAATGCTTCGGCGTCATTACCATAGTAAACGCTAATTTCAGCCGGCCGCATTTTTACATCATTTTCCAAATTTTGCTCTGCGCCTAAAGTGACCGCAGAAGAATATTTGGTATTTGGGATGCTGTGACGTGGCTGGTCAACAAGGTCATCATAATTTGTAGCTTGCAGGATTGCTGCACTGGAAAGTGCAAACTGCTCTGCTGATGTAATGCGGCTGTTTGCATTGAAGGTGCTGTTAAAAGAGCTGCTTAACCTTGCGGTGCTGATAGCGATTAAACTTATAATTGCTGAAGCAATAAGCAGCAAGCTTATAAATGCTGAACCTTTATGTTTCTTAAAAAACATTTTTACTACCCCCCTTTTTTATGCTGCCTTAATTAAATACCGGACAGCTACATTAAGGGGGCGATTTTCATTAGCCGTCGGGACTACACGGGAAGTATCAAAACTGGTTGCATTGACAGGGCCACCACCGTCGCGGTTAAAAGTACGCAAAGTGGAGCCCATAACAAATAGTTTGCCGTCAGCGTAAGACATGCTTGTGGCAACATTACCGGTTATATTTCGTATAGCATCGCCTTGTAGCTCGCCGAGAGCGCCGGACTGGTGCGTAACAGTACCGTAATGGCTGCTTGTGCGGCTGCCGTAGCCACGTAAAAATACACCGCGGTAATCAGGAACGTTTGCACGTCCAAGCACTGCAACAAGTTCAGGGTAAGCGGAGCAACTCTGCCCGTTACATTCAAGCCAGGTTCCGTCATCCGGATTTGATGTTGAAGCCCACGGCATAATCGTGCCGATTGGAAGCGAACTGCCAGCTTTTGCAGAAAGCAGTAACTTTTTGAGTGTGTACCGCGGTAATGCTTCATTACCATAATAAATATTAATGGTAGCGGTACGCTGCATTATGTCATCTTCATAGATGCTTTCCGCTGAAAGCGTAACTTCGGAGTCATAACCGGAATTATCAATTTCATCACGGCCATGTTCGGTCAAATTCTCATATGCTGCTGCCTCCAGCAAAGTTGCTTCCGCTGCAGCATATTGTTGTGCCTGTAATGTTGTTTTAGAACTGTTCAGGCTATTTAGCGAAGCCTGGGAGATTTTTGCCGTTGAGAGAGCAATCATGCTCATCACGATTGCTACAACTGCTACAACAGTGATTAAGGCGCTGCCTTTGCTATGTTTGAAGTAAAAATTATGTTTCATAATTTATCCTTTCTTCACAGCAAGGCTAAAATAAATTAATCAATCATCTAATTTCATAATGTAATATAAAGCATAATAAGGAGGGCGGTTTTCATGCGGTTTGGTTGCATCGACGCTTATTGCAAGGCTTGTTACAAGGTTTTGTCCGCTACTGAAATTTGTACCGGAACCACCGTCCCAGCCGTTATAGCCACCACCACCACTGCCATTCCATTTGCCTGCACGCATCCAGGATGCTAAAGGTGCAAGTTGAAAACTGCCGGTACTTGTTAAAAAATAACCGCTATTATTACCTGTATGTCGGCCAAATCTATGATAATGGCTTGCAGTTTGCTCAGCTTCAAGCAATACTTCTTTTTCGCCACCGGTATCATTAAGGTTATATTCTGTTCCTGCGCCAACTATAAAACGGTCACGTAAATCGGGCGTACCATTACTGCCGTCGCAAAGTGCAAAACCTTCCGGCATATCAGCAAGATTTCCACGCCACGGCAAAATACTTCCGGGAGGTACGCTGGGCCTTAAATCAACGGAAGTTTTTGCAACTTTTAAACTGCACCGGGGCAATACATCACCGTACTGATAAACATTAATAGTGCAAATGCGCTGGTAAATATCATCTTTACCAGGATATAATGTTTCGTTGCCGAGTATTACTTCATCATAAAAATTAGAATTTGGAATTTCTTCGATAGCCTGCGCTGTGATTTCGTCATAATCTGTTGCTTTAATGATGTCTGCTTTAGCCGCAGCGTATTGCTGTGCCTGTAAAGCAATTTTGGAAGAATTTAAGCTGCCTAACCCGGCTTGACTGATTTTTGCTGTTGACAGTGCAATCATTGACATAATAATTGCTGCCATAACAACAATCAGTAAAAAGGCCGAGCCTTTATGGCGAGGGCTTTTATCCTTTGGGGGGGTAAAACGTAATTCTTCGAGTAGACTTTTAAGCATTTTTAACTCCTTCTCAGCGCATGGAGTCAAAGAAATTCAAATTATTCAGCTTTAATAAGATATTTTACTGCTATGTTAATAGGACGGTTTTCCGTTGCTGTCGGGACTGCACGTGAAGCATCTAAACGTAATCGAATGGCTCTATCTTCGCTGTTTTCGTTACCTCTGTACCCGCTATCATTGGTAGCATATAAAGCACCTTCATATTGCCAACCACCATCGCTTGCGCCAAATTCATAACCTGTATAAGAGCCGGTAATGTTGCGTATAGCATCGCCTTGCAATTCGCCAAGACTTCCGGACTGATGTGTTACCGTACCATAATGGCTGCTTGTCCGGCTGCCATATGCTCTCAGGAAAACACCGCGGTAATCAGGAACGGTTGAACGTCCAAGAACAGCAACAAGTTTTGAATAGGCTGCGCAGCTCTGCCCGTTGCATTCAAGCCAGGTTCCGCTTTCCTGCGGTAAGCTGTTTACCGGCCAGGCTATTACCGTGCCTATTGGCACGCCGCTTTCTTCATTTTTAGATAGCAATATGCTTTCAAGCGTATATCGCGGCAATGCTTCATTGCCACGGTATATGGAAATAGTAGCGGTACGCTGCTTTATATCATCGTTGTAGTCGCTTTCTTCGGAAAGCTCTACTTCAGAAAAGTAATCTGTATTTTGAATTTCTTCTTTGCTATGCGCTGTTAAATCGTCATAGTTTGTGGCCTGCAATACGCTTGCTTCGGCAGCAGCATACTGCTGGGCCTGCAATGCTATTTTCGTACTGTCCAGACTGCCTAAAGAAGCCTGGGAAATTTTTGCCGTTGAGAGAGCAATCATGCTCATGATGATAGCTGCAACGGCTACCAGTACGATTATCGCACTGCCATTTCGCCTTTGTGTTGTGGGGGGGTAAAACGTATTTTGCCGAGTAGACTTTTAAGCATTTTAAAACTCCTTCTCAGCGCATGCACAAGAAAATCCAAATTCAAATTTAACAGATTATGCTGCTTTAATAAGGTACTTAACCGCTATGTTAATCGGCCTAAGTTCATTAGCAGTAGGTACAACGGTAGAAAGATTAAACTGGATATAACGGCAATAACCACTACCGTAACCACCATTATCCTGTAACCCGTAGTCAGCATAACGTCCAATTTCTTTAAAAGGGCCAGTAGGCGAAGGGCCGGCAGTATTGACAGCACTGAAAGTGCCGTTCATTACTGAAGGAAATGCCATATTTTGAAAAGAGCCTAAAGAACCGGAACTATGGGTAATACTATTATTTGTACGGCTACCGTAACCGCGAAGAAAGACGCCGCGGTAATCCGGCACGGTTGAACGTCCGAGGACGGAAACAAGCCCAGGGTAAGCCGCGCAGCTTTGACCATTACATTCAAGCCAAGTGCCGCTGTCCTGCGGCATACTGCTCGCCGGCCACGCTATTACCGTGCCTACCGGCACTCCGCTTTCTTCATTTTTAGATAGCAATATGCTTTCTAAGGTATATCGTGGCAGGTTTTCACTGCCCCGGTAAATTCGGATGGTAGCGGTACGCTGCTTTATATCATCGTTGTAGTCGCTTTCTTCGGAAAGCTCTACTTCAGAAAAGTAATCTGTATTTTGAATTTCTTCTTTGCTATGCGCTGTTAAATCGTCATAGTTTGTGGCCTGCAATACGCTTGCTTCGGCAGCAGCATACTGCTGGGCCTGCAATGCTATTTTCGTACTGTCCAGACTGCCTAAAGAAGCCTGGGAAATTTTTGCCGTTGAGAGAGCAATCATGCTCATGATGATAGCTGCAACGGCTACCAGTACGATTATCGCACTGCCATTTCGCCTTTGTGTTGTGGGGGGGTAAAACGTATTTTGCCGAGTAGACTTTTAAACATTTTCATACATCCTTAATTCAAAAATAGGAGATAAGCGGCAAATAAAAATTTGCCGCTTGTCTAAGTTATGAATCAGAAATAACGGATAACTTGCTCCATATCAGCTCCGGAAGTATCTTTCGGAGTGCAGCTAATGGTACGTGCAGCCTGGTCATAATCATATTCTACGCCCCAGGGGTCAAGGAAAGTACCATCTTCTGTTTTGGTGCTGGTTACAAAATCAGTATGTTCGCAGTTATCAACGGATTGTTCAGCAGTAAGGCCGGTAGAAAGGTCTTGCAGGGTTGCAGGCGGAAGGCTTTCCATATTAAGAGCTTCATAAGCAAGGCAGCCGTTAGCAAGAGCTTCCATATCATTATTCATCTGAGCCATTTTACGGGTTTGCTGTGCCTGGTTGTAGCCGAAGAATGCTGCAACGGAAAGGGATACGATGATAGCGCATGCTACCAGGATTTCAGGCAAAGAAAAGCCATTGCGTTTTTTTCTGTTTTCCATAGATTCCTGCATTTTTTTAATAGATAAATTCATTGTAAAAACCTCCAGTTAATAATTAAATTTTTAATTTTGTGTTAATGTCCTAATACACCGATGTCATCACCGGTAAATTCTGCGGGATTATTGCCGCTGCTGTTTGTGCCATCAGGGCCATTAGACCATACGGCAAAACGGTTATCTGCTTCGTTAAATGAATATTGATAATCATTGTCCCACGGGTCTTGCAGACTGTCGGCAGAAAGCCATGGCCCGTACTGTTCAACTTTTTGCGTCAGGGTATTTAAACTGTCCGGGTATTCTTCCATCTCGAATTTGTACTGTGATACTGCAATAGCTATTGCGGATACATCTGCTTTTGCAGCATTGTACCTGCCGCTTTCAAGATAGTTTTTACCGACAACAACGGCACCGGCTGCAAGGCATATTATTGCAGCCAGAACCACCAGAATTTCAGCAAGTGTAAAACCGCTGCGTTTGGTTTTGCGGCAATAAAAAACCACGCTTTCTTTACGGAGCGTGGATTGCATCTTCTTCACCTCCTTCAAAAGAATTTGCGCTTTATGAACGGCAGCCTCAGCGCCATTCCCTCTGCGTGGAGGTGATTTATTTAATTTTTAGGACATCCTTATTGAGTTACGTTGGTAATGTAACTGAACATTGGTATCATTGTAAAAGCAAACATAGCTACAATTACTACGCCAATAGGTATCATAACAATGAAAGTAAGTTTAGTGCTTACCGTTTCAACAAGGTTGTTAATAGTGCGCTCGTAATATTTAGCACATTGGTCAAGTGCTTCAGAAACCGAGCTGGATTTTTCGCCGGCGTTAATTGATGCCAAAAGAAGATTATCGAAAATATGGTCGGCATTATTTTTTTTCAAGCTGTCCGATATGGAATTTCCTTTTAAAATGTCATCACGGACTTTTAAAATAGCCGAGCTCATAACAGAGTTATCTACTACTTTTGATACTTGTACCAGGCTTTGCTGCTCAGTTAATCCGGAAGAAAGCATTATAGAAAGAATGCTTGCAAACTGATGCTGTAAAAAGTTGAAGTGAAGGTCACGGTAAATAGGCATTTTAAGTTTGAAAGCATCTACAATATCTGACCTGTTTTCAACAAACCAGCCAAAACCCTTATAGCCGACAAAAATGACCAGTAAAGTAATATACCAGTTATCGACTATTGCATTGACGAAATTTGTTACTACTTCGACTACTACCGGCAGCGGAATATCATTATCTTTATACAGTGTTACATATTCCGGAATGGCAATTTTAATATAGGCAATCGCCATTATGGTCATTAAAACTGCGGCAATTTTTGGAACAAGCAGCGCGTTCCTTACTTTACTGTAAAGGTTGTGCTGCATCCACATCAATTCCGAAAGTTTAAAAAAGGTTTCAGACAAATGCCCGGATTTTTCGCCGGCCTCTATCGTTGGGCTGACGATGCGTGGGAAAATACCTTCTTTGGCAAAGGCTGTTGCGGTAGAAATACCGGCACGCAGGCTGCGGCTGATATTATTAAGTGCTGTACCCAGCACTTTTTTATCCTGGAAATCTGCAATATCTGCCGTTGCTTTAGGCATGTCAGAGCCGCTGCGCAGCAGCATATTCAGCTGGCTGAAGATGGCATAATAGTCTATTTCTTTAGGTTTATCAAAAAGCTCATTGATTTTATCAACCAGGTTCATTAATTAAAACCCTCGCTTTCGTCAAATCTTCGTCCGGCTCGATTCGGCTTAATAATTCATCCAGGGATATATCGCCATTTTTTACGTACTGCATACCTTTGTCCCAAAGAGATTTAAAATTAATTTCTTTGCGGAGAAATTTTTCAATATCAACAAGGCCATGCTTTTCAGCGAAATAGTCACGCAGATAATTGTTAAATTCTATTATTTCTATCAGCGGCACGCGCCCTGCGTAACCGGTGCCCCCGCATTTTTCGCAGCCGGTGGATTTATAGGTATATTTTCCTTCTTCCAGCATGTCGAGGTCCTGCTTACGCAAGAAGCTGTTAAGCGGACTTTCAATACGCTGCCGGCAGTGCGGGCAGTTTTTGGAAAGCAGGCGTTGCGAGGCAATGCCTATAATCTGCTCCGAAAAGCCGGAAACATTGACGCCAATATCCTTCAGACGTCTGAAAACAGAAATGCTGTTGCGGACATGCAGTGTTGAAAAAATTAAGTGGCCGGTTTGCGACGATTGAACGGCAGTAAGTGCCGTTTCTGCGTCACGTATTTCGCCTACTTCAATAACATTCGGGTCCTGGCGCAGTGCACTGCGCATGCCGCGGGCAAAGCTGTAATTGTTTTTAGGGTCCTCGGCCTCACGGATTTGCGACTGCGCTATGCCGTCGATATAACGTTCAATCGGGTCCTCAAAAGTAATAATTACATACTTGCCTGTTGCGTTAAGTTCAGCAATTAAGCTGTACAGCGTGGTACTTTTGCCTTCGCCTGTCGGGCCGCAGACAAGCATGATGCCGCTTGGTTTATAAATAAGCCTGCGCAGGTGCTCTACTTCTTCATGAGTAAAGCCCAACTCGTCAATGGACGGAACATAATCACTGGAAGATAAAAGCCTTAATACAACCTTGCTACGCTCGCCGTCACCACCATAAGGCATGGTGGATAAACGAAAAGACGTGCCCAGGTAATTGAAACGGCCGTCCTCCGGCATAAGCGGGTTGACATTTTTGCCGGCCTTGCGTTTGTAATAGTTGCAGATAGTAATTTCATCATCTTTTGAAAGCACTATATCTGAATTACGCAGCTTGCCGTCAACACGGTACTGGATATGTGCGCTGTCACGCCAGGGCGTTATATGAATATCACTTGCTCCCAGGTCGATGCCTTTACGCAAAATTTCTTCGGCTGTTTTGGTTTGCTCCGTAGTGATTGCCCTTTCAGTAGCAGTGGCAGTTTTTTGGCTGCCTGCTGTTGCCGGGCTGAAAGGCTGCTTATAGTGGTAATTATAACCTGCCGTTAAATTTTCATAAGTAACGCTTTTTACTACAATGCCGCGTACTTTACCGTCATTTTTCTCACTGATAAGGTCAGTTAAGAGTGCAATATCGTTACTTACTTCATTATAGGAGCTTGTAACAATCGTAAGCATGCCGCTTACTTCATCAAAGCTTATCGGCATAATGCAGCGTTTTTCCATCAAGTCTTTATCAACCATGGCCAACACCGCAGGTTTTATTTCAATACCGTTTAAAAGGCCTTCAAATGATGTGCTCATTAACTCTCACCTTCTTTTAAAGCATCAAGAGCCATACGCATGGTTTCCTGGCTTTTTACAAGTTCTTCTTTCATCCGGCGGTTTTCTTTTTGCAGCTTTTCAATTTCACTTTCGCGTTCTTTTAATTTATCCTGGTCCTCAGCGTGCCTGATTTCCAGTTCATTATTACGTGTATCTATTACTGTCTGAGCTTCTGTATCAATATTGCTTTCTTCCGGCTCATTCTGCATTTTATTAAGCTGCTCATGCAGTTTAGGCGACATTTTCTGCATCTCAACCTGCGGACGCCCATCCTCGTCATAAACAATAGTAGGTGTAATGGCAACCACAATTTCAGACTGAGATTTTTCCAGGCTGCGTGATTTAAAGAGTTCGCCCAAAAGCGGAATTTTGGCCAGAATAGGAATTTGTTTAATATTTTTAATTTCTTCTTCCTTCAAAAGTCCGCCAAGCAGGATTGTTTCACCGGATTTAACGCGGATGGTAGTTTCAGCGCTGCGTTCAGAAATTTGCGGAGCTTTGTTGTTACCACTTTCAACCCATTCTGTAATAGTGGATACAGAAGGCTTAATAACCATGGTAATGGTTTCCTTATCTTCTTCGTTGATGCGCGGCAAAACATCAAGCTGTATGCCGACATCTTTATACTCAACCGTCATAGTGGTATCTGCATCCGTGTCGGTGCTGTCACTGGAAGAAGTAAATACCGGCACTTTATCGCCCATCATAATTTTAGCCTGGCGGCCGTCGAAGGTTGTAACATTCGGACGTGCAAGCACTTTGCCATTGGAAAGGGTTTCTTCATGTGCCCCGGTTACGCCAAACACAAAGCCGTTATAGCCGCTTTGGGAGGTATTTTTTGTCCATGGGTCAGAAGTATAGCTAAGGCCAAGGTCACGGGTTTTACCTTTGGAAAGTTCGATAAATGTTGCTTTGATATTTACCTGTTGCTGAGCTTTATCCAGTTCCTCAAGTTCACGCTCCACGCGATTTAAATCTGCGCTGCTTCCGGAAACGGTAATGCTGTGCAGGTCGCTGTTGACAACAACATTATCATCTTCCACCAAAAGCCCCATCTGCTTTGCGGCGTAGTCAGGCTCCAGGTGTTTTAACTTAAATGTTTTAATGGTGTTCATGGTTTTTTGCGGTGCAATAAGAACGGCTCCGTTCACTTCTTCATACGAAAAATTATGTGTAAGTGAAAGTGCTTTGATAGCAGTGTCAAAATCTGTATCGCCCATGCTCATGGCTACCGTGCCGCCCAAATCACCATTAATGATAACGTTTTTGCCTGCTTTATAGCCCAGCGCGCGCAAGGCTTCTATAAGCGGCGTGCCGGGCGCAAAATCAACCTGAAAAGCAAAAGCACTTTGGGAAAATATCATGGCAGACATTGTAATAGCTGCAATTTTAGATAATTTACTGTGTTTCAAGATTTTTTTCTCCAATCTTTATTTTATATTTATAAAGGCGCCGTCTATCGTAGCGCCGGAGGCTGTAACACTGTTTACTGTGCCCCATTTGGTTTCCGTACCGACACGGGCCGTTAATGATTCTCCGCCTTTTTGTAATATAACAACATCAGGCGGCAGTACACCAACAACCGTTAATACATCTGGCTGCATGCCTGCACCCGGCATAGACGGAACGCCGGGCGGCACCGGCATTTCCGGTACTTCTGCTGCCGTAGCTGCCTTAAAAGGTGATGTGCCTATAATTGTGCCGGTTTCAAGATTGGTGTTTGCAAAATTAATTACAGGTAAAGGGTTGGCCTGCTCAGCAGCAGGTGTTGTGATGTAGATAATGCTTCCAAATATACCGGCACTTATTAATGCGCTTGCCAGGTAAGCTGCAAGGCTTGTTGTGATTGCAATTTTACGCATTATTATCCTCCAAAACTGGTAATTATTGATAATAGATGTTGTATTTCATTTTAGCTTCAACTACGCCGCTCTTTTTATCCGGCGACATATCAAGTTCAGTGATTACAACAAGGTTCTTCGTTTCAAATTCATTTAGCGCAGCTACAATATTATCCCAACTACCTTGTACAGTAACCTGCGTTAAAACAGATTTAATTTTTGCATTTTTCTTCTGTTTTTTATCGTTATCGTTGCGTACACTTTCAATTACAAGATTATGGCTGCGCAAAATATCTAATTGCTGTTCCTGTACACTATCTATTTCAGCAGCTTTTACAGGTTTTAATATTGCAACATAAAGAGCATCCATTTCTTCATAATCAATTTGCCGGAGCCATGTTGATTGCGATTGATATGTAGCAGCGAGCTTGTTATTTTCTGCTGCCTGTGTTACACGCATGGCATTTAATGTATAAGCGCTGACAAAAGATAGTAATGTAATAATGCAGAATATATAAATTTTCTTCTTAAACCCAGTTTCATCATTTGAAAAGGCTTCCCACATTATTTTTTCCCACCTTTCTGTGCTTTAGCTTTGGCTTTTTCAGTAACATCAATGGTAAAAGTAATATCACCGTCTTTGGTTACAATATTACCAATAGCAGCTTCACGGCCGGCAAAGTTCAATTTGCCGAGAAAAGTATTAGCAAGTTTCATATCTTTTGTTGTTGCTGTAACGGTATACTTTTTCTCAGTAATTTTAAAACTATCAATATCAACACCTTCGGGCTTTGCTGATGTAAACGTCTGAATTGTAGCAATGGTATTGATATTCTCCGGCCTGGCATCTTTAAGCTGCCCAAGCGCTTTTGTAACATCCATAGACAATTTTTGAGCTTTATTAAAATAATTAATATCGTAGTTTTGCTGCGGCTTAGCCATGTAGGTATAAGCCAGGGCAAGCCCGCTTAATGTAGAGCCTGTTATGGCAAAAACCATGCAGGCTGATACGGCCAGGCTGATTAACGGTTTATTATGATTGAACTTTACAGCATTACTTTCCTTTTTTCGCAAAAAGTTGCCGTAATTTACTTGTAAGCTCACTAAATTTACCTCCCTTCCCGGCGTTTTCATTTTCGGTGTCAGCCTGCGGTTTTGGAATTTTATGAAGCACGCATCCGGCTGCGGCAAGAATAAAGGCATCTAAAATACCGGTATATTTAACAGGCTTTTTTAAATGCTCAATAAGTTCATCATCAGTAAGTATCAGATTCATGACTTCCGGATTAATTTTAAACAGTCGTTCTGTTGTGCCGGATAAATCATTAATAATCTGCTCTTTAGATAATGCGCAGACTTCCGGGCGTGGCCAGCACGCCATGCCGAACTGGTTTATAGCAAGCCATCCGGTAGGTATTTCAAAAATAAGCTGCCGTTCCTGCGGGTCGAGTATTTTATACAGCCCATAAGCGTGGCTTGTTATCTGCAACACGTCTAATTCAAATAACGCTATTACTTTTTTTAGATTTTCCAAAAAATCCGTAGGAATATAACAACAAGAAACTATAATGTCCGTATCGCCTTCATAGGCTTCCATTACGCAGGATTCCCAATTTTTATAACGGCTTGTCAGGCCGGAAGGTAAATATTCGCGGCAGGTATCAAGTATTCTGCTTTCTTTTTCTTCGTACTTCATTTTTTTATCAGTAATTACGATTGTATCTGCCGCAACGGAACTCGTCCTGTACTGGATGCCGGAGCCATACGAAAGATTAACACAAATTTTCTCGTTGAGCATTTCCGGCATATCCTGCACAAGACGTGCGAAAACATCATTCAGCGTTTCTGTATCGGTAAGAATATCTTTTTTGCCGTTATAATGCCGGTGTTCTGCTACAACGATTTCTTTTGCGGTGTCCTTAATCTTTGTCGCAGTTATCTCCTGCCCCAAATTTATAACAATAGGCACGCTATCACTCCTTATAATAAATAAACCTCTTACCCGAATTTTTTAAAGTTAAATGGCAGCCTCAGCGCCATTTCTCTCTTTTCGGAAAGAGGTTAATTGTTGCTATTATGATTTTCAATTATTGCTGCTGCGCTCCGCAAAGCTTCAACAATCATTTTCGGACGGTCATTGTCATAACAGCCGGTTATATCGCTGACATTACATTCCAGAATGCGAGCCAGGTCAACCAACATCTCATAACTAATTGCAGTTTTTCCGCTTTCATATTGTGATATGCTGACATTCCAGGTTTTCCGGCCGAGCTGGTTAAGCCTGTCTGCAAGGTCTTTTTGGGTAAGTCCCCTGTTTTTACGCAAACTTTTCAGATTTTGTCCAATTATGAAATTAATGTTCGTTGTATTATCCATACTAAGCCCCCCAGAGTCCCATTGGGTCAGTATATTGGCCGTTATGCCACCATTCAAGATGCAGATGCGGGCCCGTACTGTTGCCGGTGCTGCCAACTGCTGCAATAACACTTCCTTTGTCTACATATTGGCCATGATTGCAGTATAAAGCGCTGCAATGTGCATATAACGTATGGTCGCCGTCCGGATGTTCAAGTATTACGGTGTTGCCGTAACCGCCATACCATGCGCAGTACACTACTATACCCGGTTTCATTGCAACTATTGCCGTTCCTTCATCATAACCAATATCAAGCCCTGTATGGAATTTATATTCTCCGGTTATAGGATGGATTCGCCAGCCAAACGGGCTTGTTACCGGTGCGGCATGCGCATTGCGGCAGATAAATATAATCAGCAGCACGAGAAACCCTATAAGGTAATAATAAAATGATTTAGATTTTCTTTTTTTTAAGCTCACTTTTATCTGCCTCTGTCAGCAGATTTTTCCATTGCTTTTTTAACTGTCGGCATTTTAGCAGCTGCTTTAACAGCTTTTAAACTATTGTTATAGTCATTGGCCGGACTGCATGAAAAAATCGCTTTCTGCACATATTTTTCGCTGTGTCCGCGTTTTAAAAGTTCTGCGGCAATTTTTTTATCATCAATTTCTTTGCCGCTTTCAATTTGTTTTTTGGCAAGTGCACGGTATTCTTCGTAAATAGTAGGTTTATTTACGTTTTTAGCTTCAGTGAAGTTTTGGATTTTTTCCATATTCATCGTGCGGCCAATAATTTGAACAGCTTCTTTTTTACCAATATCTGTTGGCAGCCCGCGTTCTTCCAAAAAGGCTTTCTGCTTTTCGGTAAGCGGTTCATTACTGCCCTGCTGACGGGCTTCTTTTGCGGCAGTCATGTGGTTGTCAATAATATCACTTGCCTGGCCGGAGGTAATGCCTTCTTTATATTCAATACCGTTATTTTTTAAATAATCAATCTGCTTTTCAGTTGCAGGCAATTCCCTGCGCTGCGCGATATACTTTTTATTTATATCAATGAGGTTACGGGCTTTGCCATAGCATATTTTTTCTTTATCATATTCAATTCTGTGCAGGTTGAGATAATTAATCTGCTTTGTAGTAGGTTTACCGAAATAGATTTTTTCGTTAAATTCAGCAACCGTAACATTTTCACTGTGCTTAATGCCACGTTTATCCAAAAGGCTTACTTGTGCTTCAGAAGCGGGACGCTGTTCAATTTTATTCAAATAATTTAATTTTGAAGTTATAAGTTTGGTTGCTTCAGCACGGTTGATATTTTTATCATAATCAAGTTTCAGGCGGTCCATATAAACCATCTGCTGTGCTGTTACAGGCAGGTTGTCGATAAGTTTTTTAGCGTCGCCAATCGTCATGCCTTCTTTTATGGGAAGGTTATTTTCTTTTAAGGTTTCAAGCTGTTTTTCGGTGGCAGGCTTACTTAACGATTCTTCCAGCTTTTTCAGACCTTCCAGACGTTTGCCAATACGTTCTGCCAGCTGGTCTTTGGTAATTTCATCTTTAAAACGCAGCCCCAGGCTCATTGCATAAGCTTTTTGAGCATCTGTTGCAGGTTTTGCATCGAAATTATCCATTGCACTTTTTTCTTCGGCCATTTTGCTACTCTCCTTATCAGACATTTTATTTTCTTTTTGGATTTGCACCATTACTTCATCAAACGGTTTGCCTTCAAAGCTTACATCACCGTAACGGATGTTTTCATACTTTGCAAGGACACCGTTTGTTTTAAGTTCCTGGTATTCTTCAAAATCCTTCAGGTCAAGTTCTTCGCGTTTAAGCAGTGATTCAGCACTGTATGCAAATTCGCGGCCAACAATAAAATGGAACATATGGTCATTACTGCTTACATATTCCAGGGTATTGTCAGAGTTATCATACAGCCCATTACTGCCGTAATACTCTTTATCACCAAGATACGTCTTATCATTGATGTAAAAGGCCACTTTGCCGCGCATTGGCGCATTCTGCGCCATCTGAACAGTAACTACTTCCCTGGGAAGCTGGTTTTCAACATCAGGCATTTTATCACCATCTTTCTCTGCAAATTCTTCAGGCGTCATACGCGAAAGCACTGCATCCGGAAGTACCCCTTCAGGCTCTATGCCTTCTGCTTTAATAACATCACTATTTACCGCTATACCTGCTTCTTTTTGTTTAAGGTATTCTTTTTCACGGTCATAAAGATAATTGCATATTTTATCGGCGTCAGCGGCAGCGCGGAAAATCTCGTTATAATCGTTTTTTAACGCGCCTACCCAGCTTTTAACGTATGCTGCATGCTGTTCATCCGTACCCGGCATGGAAATGCCAAGTTCTGCACAAAGAAACGCCGAAGCAAGTTCTGCGCGCAATTCTTCTTTTGCATAATCCGGGCTGCCAAATTTTCCGGTCTGCTCCCTGTTAAGCCTTGAAGGATGTCCGGTGCTATGGCCTATCTCATGTAGCAAGGTGGAATAATAAGCATCTTCAGTAGCAAATGCTGCACGGGGCGGCAAACATACATAATCGTTTGTCGGAGTATAATATGCACGGTCAACCGTATTATGGTAAACCGGCACTCCATTTGCAATAACGATGTTTTCTGCCCTTTCGTGCGGGCTCCATTTCGGTTCCGGCATATGGTGGACAGGTAAACCGCTGCATTGGCTGCCATTAAAGACAGCCGCGCGGTATACATACGGCCGGTCCAGTTCAACCGTCTCTTTTTCACCCGTTTCCGGATTTTCAACCTGCTTGCTCCATTGCCAGTATTCTACTATTTGCGCCTTTTCACCCTTATTGACATGACCGCCAAGTTTTTTAACCTGGTTAAATGTGAGCCATCGCGGGTCCTCATAACCATTTTTTGATGCCACATACCAAAGAAGTAAAGCATTGGTGCCGTGATACGGCCGGCCATTAAAGTTATGCGGCCTGTTAATCATCCCTACGCCAGCATCCCAAGGCTTTTGCCAGGGTGCATCACCGCTTTCAAGCATTTCAATAATCCTGTTCGTTACCTCTTTGCGGTATTCACTCGTGTTCACGGGTTACATCCTCTCCGCGTTCAATACGGTCAAGTATTTCCTGGTCATCAAGAACATCTTCGAGCGTAAGCGCATCTTCGTGGAATGCGCCCATTGCTTCCGCTTGTTCACGGGTATATTGTTCTCTCATTTTTTTACCTTCTTTTTATTTTTAGCTTGCCCGGCAGCATTTACAATATCTTTGAATGATTTGCCGGCTTTAAACGCCGGAACAATGGTTTCCGGAATATTTATCGCTTCTCCGGTCGCTGGATTTTTCCCGGTACGGGCATTGCGCTTACGGGCTTCAAAAGTACCAAAACCAATGAGTTGCACTTTGTCACCGCAAGCAACTGTTTCTTTGACTGTTGCCAGAATCGCGGCAAGAATTTTTTCAGTAGCTTTCTGAGTTAAATCGGTTTTTTCTGCAATAGCAGCAACGAGTTCTGTTCTGTTCATACAATTCAGCTCCTTAATTAAATAATTTTAATTTTATGTTTTTAGAATACATTGACCTACATTCAGTAGGTATTTTAAAACCATTTTTATCAACGCTTGCACCTGCATGAGCAGGTATTATATACGGCTGCTGATTGCTGCCGTATTATTTAATAACCCAAATGGGTTCTTTATCGGCAAGAATTTTATTAAGCTGTGCCGTTATTTCCTTAATATCTTTTAAAGCCGGAATTTCCGGTTCAAAATCAAGCTGTTTTTGCAATTTCGAGAGCTGCTCTTTATAGCCGGTTTTATAAAATTCATCCAGCCTTAAAGAGCAGTAACGGTGCCATGCCCGTCTTAAAACATGCAGAAGAAAAACTATGTTTGCCCTGGCAGCATACGAATAATGGCTGCGGCGTTCATTTATCATTCTGTATTCATCCGGAAACATCAGTGGTATTGCAATTTCAACACCATCAATATTGATTGAAAATGGTGAAAACGGTTCCAGCTTATATAAAACGCTTTCAGAATAAATTTCATCACTCCGGCCGGTGAGCCAGTCTAAATTTACAGCAAAAATATCAGCGATAAGTTGCAAATTATCAACCGTAGGCGTTCTTTTACAGTTTTCCCATAAACTTAAAGTGGATTGACTTATATAATCTCCTTCATCAGATATGCAAATTTGGCATAAACTATCAAGAGTCACATTATATGCCTGGCGCAAATTACGCAGACGTAATTTAAAGGTTTGTTGTTTAAACATAATTTACTCCCTGATTTTATCTACCCTTTGCTCCAGGAGCCCTATTTTATATGCTATTTCTTTTTCCATTTTTTCCATATACAGTTTTTTGGCTTTTTCCATTATGCCATTAACTTTCTCTTTATCTTCATGCGCGTTACCGATTATTTCAAAATTAAAAGCTACATCGTAAATATTTATCCTATGATTATTTCCATCAAACATTTCCGGAAGCAATGATATTTTTTCAATGTATTGAACGAAGGCAATGTAGCTAAATTCCCAGCCCGCATCAACGCCGGGATTTGTATAATAAGTACCCTTGCATAATATAAAGTCATTTTCAAACAGGATGTTGCCTTTTACATCATCAAAACCAAGGCAGCGGTCCACAGTTTCAGGCAATACCTCTACTGTTTCCAATAAATGTCCTTTTATATGGTATTCTTCACCCATTTTTTCATCAGTTACAGTCTGCTCAGCTTCTATTACTTTAGCTTCATCAGGATACATAAAATACCCGTCAAGAGTTTTGATAAGCCCACCATAAACCCACTGTCCGTTATCTATTCTTTTTGCTCTATAAAAATCGTCCATTTTTATACCCCTTTTTCTTTATTTTTTATGTATAATGCACCAACATTCCATTGTTGCCTGCACATAGCAGGTATTTATATTTTGCCGAAAAAGTAAATTAACTTCTTCTGGGCTGATGTAGCCTGCTTCAGCAGATATTCATGTAATGTTACCGAACGGTGAACAGCTAAATCTTGCGTTGGGGGATGCCTGCATTAGCAGGTATTCATGTAATGTTACATCAGATATTTAATGTCTTGTCAATTGGTATAAGGCCTGCATTAGCAGGTATTTATGTAATGTTACCGAACCGTTATCAGGCTCTTGTAGTTTCCGGATGCGCCTGCATTAGCAGGTATTCATGTAATGTTACGCTCGGTAACGGCAATATGCAGCAAATCCTCATCGCCTGCATTAGCAGGTATTCGTGTAATGTTAAGGCAAACAATCATGAAAGGAAAAGTTCAGTATTTTGCCTACATTAGCAGGTATTTTTGTAATGTTACATTGCTTAGCAATGGCAATATGCTGCAATTACTGATAGCCTGCATTAGCAGGTATTCGTGTAATGTTCCAGTATTGGCGAACAAATAAGCCTTGCGTTAGGCGACGCCTGCATTAGCAGGTATTCATGTAATGTTAATCGCTCTGGCTGTTTTGGACTGCCGGAAAATAGCCGCCTGCATTAGCAGGTATTCGTGTAATGTTACTCCTCGTATGCAAACCCTTCCTTCGGCTCGTATGCGCCTGCATTAGCAGGTATTCATGTAATGTTACCATCACTGATTGTAACCTGAGAAACTTTCCATTTTTTGCCTGCATTAGCAGGTATTCGTGTAATGTTACCGGTTGCCGCAGTGCGGAGTTAGGTTCTTTGTCAGCCTGCATTAGCAGGTATTCGTGTAATGTTACCGCGGGGAGCTGGCCATATAACAAATAACCAAACGCCTGCATTAGCAGGTATTCATGTAATGTTACGGCAGATGTTTATCTACTGCCATTATCAACTTCGCTCATTAAAAGTTGCGAAACCTGTTTTAAATGAGCATTAAAAAGCATAATTACGCTTAAAATTTCTATGTTTAACTAACCTTCGCACTTAATGGTGCAACTGAGTTTTTTTACCATTTTCGCCAGTTGCAATGAGCATTTGTATCGTAAAAGGGTTTTGGCCTATTACTTTCGCTTTTTTATCTTTTAACAATTTACGGGCCTTGCTTGGTGTTGTATTAGCAATCTGTTCACCGCGCATATTTATCACCACAACAATCTTTTCTGATTTATTTACCATTTTAATCACCGATAAAATTAAAATCCGGACTCGCAAGCCTTCTCATGCCTGGCATGTTAATTTTGTCTGTTAATATAAATTACTTCGTCACGTACATGCAGTTCCAAATTATCATAAACATTACGAATGACTATATTGCCGTTTATTTTTTCATAATCTACAAGCACTACGTTGTCTAATCTGTTTCTTGTAAAAATTGCAGGATTTATTTTTTCAAATTCATCAGGGTCAATAGAAAGGTAGGTATTAAAACCGTCATCAAATACATATCTTGGCATCCAGTCATATTTGTGTTTTTTGCTTATAGCATAAGCGAAATTTAGTTTATCTACGCTGTCAACTTCCATTGTGAGCGATTTTTTACGGCTGCCCATATAAGAAGTCTCACCAGGATATTTCCAGGCTACAATGGGATTGTAGCTCATGCTGGTAGCCAATGCGAGCTGGTAATGATGCCTGTCAGTGGCAATAATCATATTTGTTTCAATACCTTCCTGTATTGGCCGGATATATATATGATTCTGTTCTTTAATATCATCATAATAAGTTTCAATAATCCAGCGCTGACGGTCGCCCAAAGATATTCTTGAAAGTGTTTCACCGGGCTGAAGAACTATATCAGTAATATAATTTGGATATGTAAAAATCTGATTTACCGTACCGGCACGGTAATCAAAATAAGTGCAGTCATCTTCTGGCTCGGCAGGATATTCTGCAAGGTTTTCATCTTCAACTATCACCGGAGTTGTTGGCCGTAACCGATAAGAATATTTCCCTGCAATGCCTTCTACATAATCCTTTTCAATATTTTTACTTGCTGCCGGCTTTTCTTTTACCTTTATCTTCGCTTCCATTCTGTTTTCAAGCATCCGGCGCAATTCTGCGGTTTCATCAACTATATCGCTGACAACTTCAACATCATCCGTTGAACCTTCTTCAATCTGGCTCTCCGCAGGCATATCCAAATCTGCTTCCGGCACTTCATTAACCATTTCGGCCTTTTTTGGTCCGGTATAATATTTTGACCACGGGCTTTCACTTAATATGGCCATCACACGTTCACGCATTGTTGGCCGCTCCGCTGCCTGTGCAGGAAGTGTGCATTGCATTGCAAGCAGAACAGAAATCCCTAAAACTACTTTCTTATTCAAAATTCTTTCCTCCATTTGCTTTTACAAATTATAAATAAATGGTGTTATTGCCTTGCGGTAAGCCTTTAGGCTGCTGTTGGCTCAGCCCGCTGAAATTTCCCATGGCTGCTGCACCACTGCCTCCGCTGGTCCCACCACCTCCTTTGCCACCAAAATAACCGGCTGCACTCCGGGCCATATTTGCACCGGCGCCTGCTGCCCTTCCGGCCATATGCGCGCCCATAGCACCGGCTTTAACGCTACCGCTGGCAAGTGCCATAGACCCTCTTGCCCCGCTCATTGTAGCTGAACCGGCTCCCGCTGCATTAGTTGCCATAGTTGATGCAGTAAGGCTTGGGCCTCCGGACATAAAGCCGGCTGCCATTGACGGCGCCTGCCAGGACAAAAATGCCAATGCAAACGGCGCAATAGTAGCGGAAGCAATACCCTGCCAGGATGGAGTAGTAGCAAATTCAGTATTTAGCTGATTAAAAATTGGTGCTGTTATGCTATAAATCGCCCCTAAAAACATCAGCTTTACGCCGTGGGCTATAACCCCACCTAAAGCATTTTCAGCAAAACGGCTTGTAAACTTATTGATACCAAATGGCAAGAATATAAGCATTAAAGCACTGGATATATAAAATTCAACATAAGTAATGAATACCTGAAAAGCCAGAATAATAAAGCCAATACAGATTGCAACAGCACCTAAAAATGCCATGGCATATACACCAAAACTGCCCACTATGGTAGTCCATGAGGTAAAAGAAGTTAAATAGTGAAAATAAGGGTCGGCTAAAGCATAACCCATATTTATAATTTGCGAAGGATGTCGCAATGCGTCAGCACCCATAGAACCTAATGATGTACCGGCAATATTTAAACTGCTTGCAAAAGCATTAACAATATACCCCCAATTACTAATCAGCCAAATCCAGAAGCCATATTTCATAATTTTGGTAACAAGCTGCCCAATGAAGGACTGAGGGCCAAAACTAAGCAAATTGAATAATATTGCCAAAACAAAGTCTATGGCTATTAAATACCCAAACAAACTGCGGGCATACCCTTCCAAACTCCCATTTCCAGCACATGCCGTTGCTATAACATCTAACAAGGTATCCAATATTTGAGTATTTGCTTCCATATCATAACCTCTTTTCAATTATTACTCTCGGAATTGATGTAACTGACCACCGCTGCCTTCAATTTTGGCACCATCATACTTATCGCTGTCTGCATTAAATTCTTCGTTGATTTTTTTAGACTGCTTTTCACCGTCAATAATCATCTGATAATACATGTTCTGGCTGCGCATGCTGTCAGCCATAATAGTCTGCATCTTCTGCTGCTCGGTTATCATTAAAGCTGTCATCTGATTAGCAGCCTGCAATGCGCCCATGGCACCGTCAGCATTTTGGCTTGCATTTAATAAGCGCTCCATAGCATCATCCGTCCTGAGCTGCTCCGACGGAGAAGCTATGCTTTGCGCCGTTAATGCCTGCAATAAAGCTTTTGACCATTTATCGCGCAGCTTATCTGTCTGCTTTGCATACATTTCCGCATCAACGCCGTTCCATTCTTCATAATCAGGGTTTGCTTCGTCCCATTCGCTCATAAGCTGGTCATATTCTGTGCCGATTGCATCTGTCTGCTCACGCAGACGGTTTAAATCCTGTATTGTTTCCTGGATATAATTCAAACTCAATTGCAGCTCTGACGGGTCAAGCTTTTGCAGATTTTTAATATCATTTTGCAGCTGCTGGGCACTGTTTTTGACCTGCTCTATCATTTGTAGCTTTGTAGCAAGATTTTCGGTATGGTTCGTAGGGTCATATACCGTCAATGCAAATGCTGACTGTGCCATAGTCAGTGCTCCGGCAAGCGTTAAGATTAAAAGTGATTTTTTCATTTTCTTACCTCCGCGTAAATGTATTTTATAACGTATATTTACCATACATGTTTTGTATGTTATAATATATACATAAGATAACGTAAAGGAGTAATAACTATGCCAAATGCTTTACGAAAAACCATTAATATCGAATTAACACCGGCTTTATATGCTCAGTTAAAAAAACTCGCTGATGATAAAAGCATTTCCAGTATGCGCAGTTTTTGTGCTGATGCAATAACTGAAAAAATAGTTGCTTTTGAAAAATTACAAAAGGAAAACCTAATGAAACAGGCTGCCAATGACCCAGGGGTTAAAGAAAGATGCGAAGAAATCAGCAGGGATTTTGCTGCCATAGATTATCCAGGAGGTAATAACGAATGGTAAAACAATGGCAACTTTATTTTCTTAACCTAAACCCTGTTATCGGCTCTGAACAAGCTGGTGTAAGACCCTGCATTGTTATTTCTGCTGACTACACCAATAATCTGAATCAGGTTACGGTTTTACCAATAACCAGCATGAAAGAGTCTTACACAACAATCTATCCAAACGAGGTATTTCTACCAAAGGAAATTTCAAAATTACCTAAAGATTCAGTGATTCTTGCCCATCAGATACGTGCCGTCGATAAACAACGTCTCACAAACTTTGTAAGCACTTTGACTGATGAAGAATACATTCAACAAATTAAAGAAGCAGTTAAATTTCAGTTAGATTTATCTTGATTTCACTTGATAAAGAAATTGTGTAATAATTAAAATACTTATAGAAAAGAGGACTTTACTATGAAAAAATTACTTGTACTTGCTACCCTACTTGCCGCTTTCGCTTCCTTCGGCTGCGGCAGTAATGAAACCCCGGCCGCTCCTGCCAAAGCTCCGGAGGCTGCCCCGGCACAGCAGGTTGAACAGAAAGTTCAATATAACGAAAAAGGTGAAAGAGTTTATAAATCTTCCGGTAAACATAAAATTACCGGTAGCGGTGGTCAGTTACATCAATTCCGAGAAAACAAATAACGAGAAAGACTGTTTTAAAAAATATAAGCCACTTCTTAACAGGTGTTAAAATGAACGAATTGCAGAATAAATACGCACTTTTAATCAACTGGTGGCAATCACTCAATATTTCAGATGATGCCGCGCTGGCCGAAGCCTTTAACGGCCACATTATTTCTTTTGCCTATAATTCCGGCAATATTGAAAACCCTAATGTTACCTACCATGACACACGTGAAGTGTTTGAACATGACGGTGTTACTTCGTACACCGGCGACCTGCGCACGCTCTTTGAAATCCGCAACGCAAAAGTTGCTATGGAATACTTTTTTAAAGCCTTCCGTGATAAACTGCCTTTTGATGAAAACTTCATCAAAGAGTTGCAGCGGCGTTTAACACTTAACACTTATGACGAGCGCCGCTGGCAGCGTGGTGAGCGTCCCGGTGAATACAAAAAGGGCGATTATGTTACCGGCCGTAATGAAACCGGTGCAGCTGCCGAAGATGTTCCTGATGAAATGCAGGAACTTTTGGAAGATTTGCAGCAACTTCCGGCAGAGCCGGAAAAAGTTTTAACGGCTGCGGCATTTTTCCACGCGAAATTTGAAAATATCCATCCATTTGCTGACGGCAATGGCAGGACTGGCCGCCTTGCCATGAACTACCTGCTTGCTCGTAATAACCACCCACCGCTTATCATCCACCAGGAAGATAGGAAAACCTATTTTGAAGCCCTGGAAGCATGGGATACAGAGCAGAATCTTGCGCCGCTGAAAACCTTCCTGCTGGAACAGCTTTTAAAAACATGGACAAAACGTATCAATAAATTAGAAAATTTATAATCTAAAATAAGAAGTTTGTGCCATTCAGTGCATAAACTTCTTATTTTTTAAAGTTTATGCACTATACTTTCACTTCCTTTCAAGAATTTTTATATCTAAAAATTTCATAATATGATGAAGGTTTATAAATATCAGGCTGTAAATGCAGTACAGAACATTAAAAACAAATACGTAATATATGCCCCCTGCATCAAAGAGTTCCCGTTCAAGTGCAGCATAAACAACTACATTACCTACCAGCATAAATACAATGCCAAAGCCATCATACACACGCAAATTCGATGCTGTTAAAACAAGAAAATAGACAATTCCCAAACTCACTGGATTTTCCATGAAATCTGTCTGGCCACTTTGGTCAAGATACAAAGTAAATAAAGTACAGCAAAGAGTAGCAATAATAAAAAATTTGCCGTATTTTTCATTCAAGCAGTCAATAAGATTGCAAAAACTTTCATTTTCAGCTAAATAAGCGAATCTGAAAATAAAAAATATAGGTAAAACTGAAAAAACCATAATACTTAAAGGAGAATTGAACATAAAACCCAATCCTTTCTGCCGCTTTTGGGCATTTCATTTTAACGGCCTGCTTTGCCTGTACTGCAAGGATAAACCATGCGGCTCTGCCGTCCTTGCCGTACAGCAGCAGTCCGTTTTTAAATTCATGCCAAAACCGGCTTAAAAGCAGTCGCGGCAAGCGAGGGGGACGCGCAAGGGTTTAGAACCCTTACCAACCCACGGCACAAGCACCTGCGCCATCAGCAGGACTTGGTGTTTTGCCTATTTTTTCATTGTGAGATATAATTATTTTGTTTGTTATAATTTTTATCAAAGGTGATGAAGATGGATAAAAGCAAAACTATTGAAAAAATCAATAAACTTTTTATTTTAGCTGAAAACAATGCAAATCCCGGAGAAAAACGTTCTGCACGCGCAAAAGCGTATCAACTGATGAACCAATATGATATTGATGATTCGGAAGTACCTTTTCTGCAAAAGCAGGCGGAACAGCCTGTCTATGCTGATGCTTTTCAGCAGCAACCTAAAGAATACAGTTATGAACAGGCTTCATATACTGAAAACAGCACTGCAAACGCTTCTTTTAAAACCGGCGCAAATATTTTTCTGCGCATTTTTAAAGGATTATTCATCTTTGTAAAAGAGATGTTTAAAATTCCGCTTGTATGGCAGTCTGTATTTGTTATTGCCTGGTTTATTATGATTACGCCGTTATCAAAACATTTAATGGCGCAGGGTCAGCATGAGCTTGCATGGATTATGCTCATCGGCTCTCTTATTTTCTTTTGGCATTTCATCCGCAATATGCTGATAGTTTATTTATTCTGCCTGTTTCTTTATCTCGTGGCAACTACTGGTATTGATTATTTCTTTGCTGGTTTTTAACAATCTCCCACCCCCGCAAGACCTACAATTTAGTAGGTATTCGCAACGTCTTGTGGACCTACTGAAGTAGATATTCCATTAGATTTCTGCACCTGCACAGCAGGTATTTTGTAGAGTTCTAAAACCTCGAGCGTATTTTAAGAAAAGAATACCAGCCTAACAAGTAGGTATTTTCATTAGGGTCTAAAAGAAAACCAATAATAACTACCGTATCACTGTTACCTAACAAGTAGGTATTTTCGTAAGGGTCTGAAACCCCAAATTGTGATATGCTATGTTTTATAAGTATTTTTCGTAATTACTTACTACTGCAACGAATCTGCGCTCGTAGAATAGCCCGTCGAAGCCTGCTTTAGCAGGTATTTTACTTACTACTGCAACTTGTCTTGTGCGTGTGAATCCCACGTGTTAGCCTGCTTTAGCAGGTATTTTACTTACTACTGCAACATTAAAAAAATAATATACTACACGCCTGAAGCCTGCTTTAGCAGGTATTTTACTTACTACTGCAACCTCAACCGCACAAGAATGCGGTTTGGGTTGCTTTTTTATTCAAATTATTTTCATTGCCTTGTATTCCTTGTACGCTTTCAATGCTTTCGGAACATTTTTATATTTAAGCCAGAGTTCATTAAAATCTTCTTCCGGAAATTCAGTTTTAAACCTGATTATAGCTGCCTGGTCCTCTTTGCTGGCACTTGCCATATATGCAAGCGCAAAAGGTGAAAGAGCAAGTTCAAAAAGGCGGCTGCCTAAAATGGATTTATAGTAATACTGGCGTTTCGGAATTGCTTTTGAAATTATCATGCGTTCCGTTTCGTTAAGATTAAAATACTCATAAACCTCGGTATCAGCAGGATTTAAAGCGTTAGCATTTGGCAGGAAGATTTTGGTCAGACAGCTTTCTATTATTGCTGATGAAATACTGCTGTTACGTATGTCTGTTAAATTCTGCGTTGCAAAGATGATTGCAACGTTATTTTTTCTCATGGTTTTCAGCCACTCACGGATTTTTTCGGCAAAAATCGGGTTATCCAGGAATGTCCAGCACTCGTCCAGTATTATAAATGTCGGGCTGCCGTCGCAACTTCGTTCAATAACGTGGAACAGGTATAGCAATGTCGGCAGGACTGCGTTCTTTTTATTCATCAGTTCGCCCATTTCAAATGATTGATAGCTGCCAAGTTTCAGCGTATCCTTATCGCTGTCGAAAAGTCTGCCGTATGGACCGCCTTCGATTACCTGCGGCACTTCAGCTACAAACGGCATGATGGCGTTGCGCAGTTCCATGTTTTGTATAAGGTTATAAAATCCGAATATTGTACGTTCCTCAGCAGGTGTAGAAGAAAGGCTGTTTAATGCGTTCCAAATATCCGCTTTGTGTTCCGGCGTTATTTGCACGCCCTCATTAGCATATATCTGCTGAAGCCATTCAGACGCCCAAATACGTTCATCTTCTTTATCTATCCAGCGCAGCGGCTGAAAGCTCATTGAATTACTTTCAGTTTCGCTGCCCAGGTCATAAAAAGCACCACCAACTCCTGCGGCAACGCAGCGTGAGCTGCCGCCTTTATCAAAGACGAAAATGCGGGAGTTTTTAAAACCACGCGCCTGCATGGCAAGGAAATTTAAGAAAACAGATTTACCGGCGCCGGTAGGGCCAACAACCATTGTATGTCCAACATCATCAACATGAATGTTTAAACGGAACGGCGTGCTGCCAACGGTCTGAGTCTGCCCAAGCGCAGGAGCTGATAAATGCCTGCACATACCTTCACCCGCCCAGACGGCTGATATTGGCAACAAGTGGCACAAATTCAATGTTGACATCATAGGCCGGCGTACATTAGCATAGGCATTGCCCGGTATACTGCCGAACCATGCGCCTACGGCGTTAATATCTTCTTTTGTCACAACAAAGCCCTGGCTTTCGTAGGCCTGTATTATTTTTCTTACATTAGTGTCCAGTGTTTTACTGTTATCATGCTTTAAAACAATGACGGAAGATAAATAGCCGAACCGGCAATAGTCATTACCCATTTCGTTAAGCGCAGCATCAGCATCATCACTGCGCTGAATGTTGATTGTTTCAATCATGGCGCTTTCGCTTTTCGTAATGGTTTCCTTAATCATTGTTATAAGGCTCTTATGCCCGGCGAACCATTCTCGCTTGATTTTTCGGATTATGCTTTCAGCTTCTGTTTTATCAAGTGCTATATAACGTGTCATCCAGCGGTATTCAAGCCCAAGTCTGTTTAATGTATCCAAAATGCCTGGGTATGATACCGGCGGAAAAGATAAAATGGATATTAAAGCTAAATGTAATTTATTGCCGGCATAACCAAGTTCAGGCTCCATCCCACCTTTGAATGGCGCATCACACAACAAGTCTGAAAGAAATGCCGGTGTAACAGGTACTTTTACTGCCTGGCTGCTGTTGCTTACTGTACTATGCAGGTAAGTTAGTGTTTCCTCGTCAGTAAGTTCACTGCATTCAGCAGTTAATTCGCGCATTGAATCATAAAAACGATTAGCTGCCGTCATGAATTGCTGGAGCATTTCTGTTGTATACTCAGCCTCTTTTTGGGTAGCTGCGTTATCTTTAACATAAAAGATATTACCTGCACGATTTACTTTTTCAGAAGGCGGCAGCCATTGAATGGTAAGGTAATAATTGCTCTCATAATGATTGCCGCTGTTGAAGTAATTTTTTCGCTCTACATCAACCAATGCGCAGATAAGGTCTGGAAATTCACGCTGCGGATAAGCCTGGCTTTTATTCCGCTGGGCTTCAAACCATATACACCAACCGCTGCCAAAACGTTTAACAATATTATTAAGACGCGCAACTACGTTAATCATTTCCAAATCAGTGGAGCTTGCCAAATCATAACCACGGTATTTGTACGTTTTTTGAAAACTGCCGTCATCGTTCAGAATTACTCCCGGCGCAACCAATGCTCCCCACGGTACGAAAGAAGAAATTTTATTACTTTTTAAGTGGTATTCTCTTAAATCAAACATACTGCCTCCGAATTTTGGAGACCCGCAGGCTCTTATCACGGCATTGCCGGTTACACTTCAAAATAACGTTTGTCATGTATATGGTTTATTACGGTTTTAAAATAATCCGAATCACGCTTAGTGGCATTACGGATAAACACATGTAAACCAATGACAAAAATGAAAAACCAATACATTTTAAGCATTACACCTATTGCTACACCTACTGACCAAATGCCAAGGCACAAATTGCGGTCAATACCGCCTATTAAAATAGGGTCAACAAGTGATTTATGAATCGGTATGTAATAACCATCAGGTTTATCTTCCATCGTCAGCACTCCCTCAGTTTATATATTCAAGCAGGTACTCGTTATTTTTATATCCGTTACAGCGGCATACTTCCTTAATTTTTCTGCCGGATACGGTTTTACCGTTCACTATCTCTGTTATGCGGGATATGTAAATAATAAGGTCAACCGCTTCACCAATAAGTGCCTGCTGGCTGTTCGGAATTGCTTCCTGTATCAGTTGTTCAAGCCTCAATAGACCGTCTGCCGCACTGTTGGCATGCACAGTGCATACACCGCCTGGATGGCCAGTGTTCCAAGCTTTTAACAAGTCAAGTGCAGACTTGTCACGTACTTCGCCGACTACAATCCGGTCTGGCCTGCGGCGCATGGCTGTTTTAACAAGGTCAGTCATGCTTACGTTATCCTGCGTCCTAAAACTTTCATAATCTTTTGCGTTACACTGAAGCTCTCGCGTATCTTCCAATATCAGAATACGGTCTCCGGTTTTACTGATTTCGTTTAAAATTGCATTGGCTGCTGTTGTTTTACCGCTGCCAGTGCCGCCAACAAGCAAAATATTCTTTTTAGTTTTGACTGCATCTATAATTACATCGCGCTGATGCGGCGTCATAATGCCATCTTCAACATATTGTTCCAGCGGAATGACCTTGATAGCTGGCTTACGTATATTAAACCCAGGCATTACTGATACCGGTGGCAGGCTGCCTTCAAAACGATAGCCATAAAAGGGCAATTCAGCACTTATTATCGGATGCTCACGGTTTGCTATCGTTTTGGCAAATGATGCAACCATTTCTATTATTTTCTTCGAGTCTGTTTCTTCGACTATAATGGTTGTCTGCTCCCTGCCGCGGCCAAGCCATTCTACCCAGAGATGCTTGTCATCATTAACATATAGTTCAACAACATTTGGGTCATCAAAAAATTTTTGTATAGGGCCCAATGCCGTGCGCAGCATGGAAAGAGCCCTGTTATCTGTTACATTAGTCAATTTTTCCATGTTTAATTTTCAATTCATCCTCAACAAATTTGCTAATTTGCATTGTAATTTCATCGTGTTTATATAAATAATCTGCTACGCAGTTCATGGCAAAGGAAAAATCTTCAAATACAACATCAAATGATTTTGCATCGTTTAATTTATCCTGTAATTCCTGGTTCTGCTGTATGCTTGCCACCGTAATATTTAACAGCTGCGATAGCCCCAGTGCTTTAACAAGGTTTGGAGCAGACGACATAACTGCATGTGTTCGCGCAGTGTCAAGCTTGCGTGTTACAGCACTTGCAGCATCCTGCATCCGCTGTACTTCCATTTTGTATTTTGCCCGTAACTCGGCTTTTTTCTGTTCAAGATTGTTAACGTCTTCGATTGCTGCAAGCAGATTTTTTGAAGCCATGACTTTACCTCTCTTACACTATCCCTGCAAAGCAGGTATTTTTTGGATAACCAAAATAATGTATCTAACAAGTAGATATTAACCCATTAGAAGTCTTACCAAATATCGTGGGACTTTTTTATTAACCTGCTAAAGCAGGTATTCATATATTAAAAATTTATTTTACAAAGGGTTTAAGCCCCTCTTGCCAGCTGTCGCTGCCGTCAAGTTGACGGCAAGACGGGGAGCACCTGCATTAGCAGGTATTTCGTATGTATCAAAAGCTTTCTTTACATGGGGCTAAAGCCTTACCGGCTATGCCGAGAAAAGAGCCTGAGCCTACGGAAGTCTGCATTTTTAATAAATAAATCAACTTTGCTGTCTTTTTCTGACGCCTGGGCACGCTTTATAATTATCAGCCCTTTGCGCGCCATGTTGTAGGCAGCCAGCTCGTCCGGATTGTGCAGTTTTTTATCGTACCTGGTATCAAACCTGCCCATTACCGGCGAAGAAACATAATCATTGTTGCGGTCAATATCATAATTATACAAACGCATTATGTTCATAAAAATGCTCAGCGTTTCCGTAACAAGCCTGCTGTCAGCGGTAATTTCACTGATTAAATTATGGCCATCTGTAAAATCAATGTCTTTATCTGTAAAAAGTTTGGCCAGCTGCATGGACGGCAGCACGCTTTCAAATTTTACCTTGCCGTTTTCGGTGGTTTTTACAATTCTTTCAACATCACTTGTTGCAACCCAGCAGCTTACGGGGCCGCAGGCAGTAACACCGAAGTCCTTGTAATCGAAAACAAAATCAAAAGCTTTTGTTTCCGGCACATAATTTATTGACTTAAATTTTTGCAGAAATTCTGCTTTTTGGCGTATGGTTTTTAAATTCCGGAAGCTGAAAAGGTTTACAAAGCCTGTCAGCGGGTCAACTGCGCTTATATATGCCGGGTCCAGCATAAAGAGCCAGCCGCTTTGCCTGCCGGCTTTTTCAAAGCTTTCAAAACTTCTGGTCATTTGCAGGCTGCGCAGCACGCTGCCTGCTTTATCTTTTTCTGCATCCTTGATAATCAGGCAGTTAAGTTTTTTAATAAGGTTTGTTTCAAACCCTTTATAAAAATTGCCGTAAGCAAAGATGCCTCCACCTGCATTGCGGAAATTACTACTCAAATTTTCGACAACGCAGATTGCGTTAAATTTCACCATCAGCCGGACTATTTCGCCCAAGGCCCTCGAAAGGTAGCCTTCTTTTATGTTTTTAATGCTGTCTGCCGCCTGCCAGTTCATGGCAGCATCCTTTATGCCGCGTTCTTTAACAAGCAGCTTGTCGCGGTAATCAACGCCGTTAAACTCATTCAGGCTGCGGCTGTAAAGTATTTCGCCCTGCTGGTTAATTACGGTAACGTAAAGCAAATTGCGCGTGCCGCGGTTAATGCCAAGAATATTTATATCCTTGCGGCTACGCAGCATATTCATAACTTCCATATTGATGTAAAACTGCTGTTTTACTTTATAATTTAATGTTACCGGCAGGTGAAAACTGTACTGATTTTCCGTAAAACGCTTATCTTTTATAATGTCCTCTTGTGCAACGCGGTATTTTACAAGTTCTTTATCAAGCAGCTGCTTTGCCAGCGGGGACAGGTTTTCGCTTTTTTTGTTAAGGTAACGGTAAATTTCGCGGTAAACTTCATCCGGCAGGGTTTTGCCATTGACCAGCTGCTTATTTACAAGTATGCTTCCTTTCGGATGCGTTACTACGGCCGGCAGGCTTGCCGGTCGGAAATAGACTTCGCAGTTACCTAAAAGTTTAATTACCTTCTGCCCATTTTCAGAAAAAATTTCTTTGAAAATTTGTGCCTGGGTATCAATTTTGCGCCCTTCAGCCGGATTTTTATATAAATCCGCACTGTAAATTTCAAAAAGGTAAAGTTTGCCGCTTTCCACCATTTCGTCAATGGCTGCTGCCGGAATATTATCCCAGCGGATTTTATAAAGCGCGGTTTGTACGTCATCGGTAAAATTGGACCACTGCTCATACTGGTCTGCCGGTTTTAAAAATGCTAAATCATAAATTGACGTGCTTTTATAGGCTGAAAGAAACTCTTTGGTATAGTCTATACGCTTTACAATCGCCTCGTAGTAGCCTTTATAGTCGCCGGACATATCCAAGTATGCCTTTGTGTATTTTTTCGCGCTGTCGGGCAATTTATCGCCGTTATCGGTAAAGCTTTGCAGGTATATTTCTTTAGGTACGCGCAGCGGTTTTGCAAATTTTGGCCCGTCGAAAATAAAATCTTCGTCACTTTCTGCAAAATGTGCCTTTACGGCTTTGGTAAAGGATAGTCGCGGCAGCTGTTTAACAATGTCAAAAGTTTTATAAACCATGCGCTTGTAACCGCCCTCATCCTTGCTGACAGCTGCAGCAAGGTCGGGCTTGTCATTTTTATTAATTACACCGAGGTAATATTTACCGTTATAGGTAAATATCGTTGTCAGCTCGTCATAAATTTTATTTTCATCCCAGCCGCGGCCAAAAGAGCTGCTGTTAAAAGTTAAGGCTACTTTGCTCTTTTTATATGGTTTTTTGGTGATGTAATTGCGGACCATGTTGTACAGCAAATCAAAATCACGCAGTTTGTCGGCTGCGCCGTCAACAATGCCGTAAAACCCTTCATCCTTTGCGTATACTTCCGGCACCGCAAAGATTTTTATGAAACGTGCTATTGCATTAACGGCATCCAGGTAATTTTTTAAGCTGGCAATGCTTTTGCGGTCATATTCTTTATAAAAAACGTTGCCGTCAGCTGCGGCATAAGCTGCATGCAGCTCTGCATATTTACCAAACAGGTCGGTTATGCTGCTGCCGGACTCGCCTGCATCAAGCGCTTCCTGCAATTCAGTAAAGCTGTATGCAAGCTGGTTCATTTTTTTGTTTACAACCGTTTTGTATTTAACCGGCATTTTGCCGTTTACAAGATACGGTTTGCTGTAAAAATCTTCCAGCGCGTTTTCAAGAAGTTTCCAGTTATAACCACCGGCAATTTGGGAAGATGCTTCGTTAAGGTATTTATACCCCACGTAAATTTTGGAGTAATCATAACGGCCGGCAAATATATCTATCAGGCTCTGCGGCAGGTCTTGGAAATTCCTGCGGAAATTTTCAACCGCGTCACGCAGCTGCCCGTAATCTTCAAATTTAATTATTTTGCTTTCTGCTTCATCAAGCAGCATTTTATAAAGCGGCTGCAAATGACGGCGCAGTGCGGGTTCTGATTCCAGCACAGGATTTTGCTGTAAAAGCACATTTACAAACTGGTTAATGCTGCCTGCTGCGGCATTAAATGACGCAATGCCTTCTGATGTAAGGCAGGTATTATAATCTGTCCTGATAAACGCTTCTACTTCTGCATTATCAAATCCGGCTTCTTCGAGTACCGCGCTAATTTCGGCAGCGGCAGAAATATCCTGGTAAAAACGCAGGTAATTTTCGTCAACCAGACGGTATGCAAGGCTGGTTGCTTTTGCATCCGCGCTGTATGTAAGCATGCGCGTGGATACGTAATCAAAAATAATGTAAGTGTACCCGTTTAATTTATTAAGGGCGGCAATATTTTCCGGGTCAGTTTCAGTTTTTAAAATCTCTTTTATAATGCTTGCCGGAGTTGCCATAACTTTATACTTTGGACTTTTAGTAAATAATTCGGCAAGTTTGCACCGGTAAGCGGCAAGCGCGCTGTCCAGTTCCGCTGTTGCGGTATGGTCTGCTTTAAATTTATCAAGCGTTTCAGTAAGTGCCTGCCAGGACAGTGTGCTGCCGGAAAGGGTGTCAGAAATGAATTGCAGATGATATTTTTTTATTAAGCCTTTCACAACCGCGGCTGCTTCGCTGCGTTCCAAATCATTTTCAAGCACTTTGGCTGCCTGCATGTTTTCTTCCGTCCTGCCCTGCGGCAGTAAACGGAAACGCAGTGTTTTTGTTACCGGGTACAAACTTGCGAATTTGTCTAACATTATGCTTCCTCTTTCTTTTTTGCGCCCCTTATAACGTCTGTTTTATCGGGCGCGTTTAATTTTGTGCGCTTTGAAAAGTACGGTACTTCGTAATAGCGGATTTTATCCGCTAAAATTGGCGATACGCCGGATACAAAGATAAGCTCTTTTTTCTTGTCCATAGTGTTTACTTCGTCCGGCGTCATCAGCGGCCGCGCCGTTTCAGACAGGCTGTAACTTCTGCCGCCTATGTTGACCAGGCTGCCGTTAATACTGGTACTTTTAACCTGTATTGTTTTATTGCCCATTTTTTTAGAAATAAATTCAGGTGTTTTGTTATCGGTTGGAGTATGGTATACCTGTACCTGGCAGTTTGAAACTATACTGTTACTTGTGGTATACAGCTTTTCAATCTGGTTAATATCCTGCGTAATAATCATGGCTTTGATGCCGTAACCGGCAATATAAGCCATTGCTGTTTCAAACGTTTCCAATTTGCCAAGTGCCGGGAACTCGTCCAAAAGCATCAGCATGCGGTGCTTTTTATCTACTTTCTCCCCGTCCTTGAACTCCATCGTTTCCGTGTTTTTGCGGTAAAGCATTTCTACAACAACACGGAACAAGGGTTTTACGCGGTCAATATCTGACGGCGGGAAAACCAGATAAAGGCTTACCGGGTCGTCATTTTCCATCATGTCGGTAATTTTAAAATCACTGCGGCTCATATTTTCCGCGATAATCGGGTCACGGTAGGTATTTAATACCGTATCCAGCGTTGAAAGTATGCTTCCAAACTCTTTGTCCGGTTTATCTACCATGCTCTGAAAATACTGACGCACCATTGGGTGCATTTTACCTTCAATGCCATATATTTTGGGGAATAATTCTCCGGAAGGGTCATGCTCAAAATTTTGAACAATGAGGTTTTCCATACGTTCCTGAAGTGTCATTATAACTGGTTCATCATCTTCAGCTTCCGTATCTTCTTCACTGTCAAAATCCTCGTCATCAAAATCTTCACTGTCATCTTCAAGCCCGGCATCTTTTTCGGCGCTGCGCTCGCCGTATAAAAACTGTAAAACGTCATACATGTTGGCATCTTCTTTGATGTATTTAAGGTGCAGTATAACCGCAGTTAAGAGCGCGCCTGCATTGTTAATCCAATGCGCGTTGTTGCCGTCAGCGCCCTTGCCGGTCGGGTCAACAAAGATTTTTACAATATTTTGTATATCGCGTACTTCAAATTTTGTACGGATACGGACTTCATCAAACGGGTTATATTTGCTGGAGAAGTCGCTGGTCGGCTCAAATTTTAATACCTTGTTGTGCAGGTGCTTTTGACGCCAGCCGCTTGTCAGCGCCCAATTTTCGCCCTTAATGTCCGTTACAACCACGCTTTCCGTCCATGTTAAAAGAGTTGGTATGATAATGCCAACACCTTTACCGGAACGGGTCGGTGCGCAGACAAGTACATGGGTTTTGGTGTCATCTCTTAAATATGTGCCGTCGGGCATCACTCCTAAAAATACTCCCTTGCCGGCAGTAAGCCCCGGCGGGTCTATAACTTTAGTATTTTCAATTTCTTCCATTGTTGCAAAATGTGCGCTGCCATGGCTGTCGGTAAGCTTCGGCATAAGCCACATTCTGTATGCAAGGATTAGTATTGTAAAAAATAAAACGGTAATGGAAAAAGCATTAAAACCGTATTTATTAAAAAACCAGTCATTTGCTTCGGTGCCAAAGTCCTGCCACCAGAAAAACCATGCCAGCGGAAAATATATTTTATATTCTCCTGCATCGTAGATGCTCCAATACAAAGCATCTTCATAGTTAAGCTGCGCCGCTATGAGCTGCGTTGCTATTATGCAGCCAAGCAGCAGCGAGAAAAGAAATAACCCTACTAAAATTCGCCTGGTGCGCTTATCCAAAATTACACCTCATAAATTTGGGGAGACTCTCAGGCTCCGTTCCGGCTTTGCCGGTTATTCCTGGTAAGGCTCTAAAATCAGGTCTTTATCGACAATGATGTTAAATTTATAACCAGGATTGATAATTACGGTTGGGGCAATGTTCAAATTCTTTTGCACGATGCTGTTGGTTGCACTGCTGATATTTCTTGCTGCTTCCGCACCAGCTTCTTCCCTGAAACTGCTGTCATCGCTGTTACTGTCATCATCAGCCAAAGCGGCAACACCACCGGTAATTACGCCGCCCAAAATTGCTGACCAGACAACGCGCGCGTAATGACTGCGCACTTTGTCTTTAAAGCCAACAAACCCCTGCTGGTCAGCACCGGCCATATTATCTAAAATTATGCTTTTTCCATTCGGAAAAATCAGGCGCTGCCATATAACGTGCCCGCGTTCCTGTGCGTAGGCCGTGCGGGTATCATATACACCCACAATTTTAGTTCCCTGCGGTATCAGAAGATATTTGCCTTCTTTGGTATCAAATACATTCTGGCTTACCTGGCCAATGACCGTGCCGGGGAGGTCGCTGTTCATACCGGTAACAAGTACACCCGGTATAACAGCGCCGGCAAATATCTGATACGGGCTCAGCTGGGGAGTAAGCGTATGCCCGCTCAGTGTATTTTCATTGACTGCCTGTTTGGCAAAGTCAATTTTGGCATCTTTTAAATTCTGGTCATCCGCAGCTGCCGTACTGCTTACAGTTATCAGTGCAGCAGCAGCTAAACTTATAATTTTTTTATTCATAAATTGTACCTTCGCTAAATAATTTGCAGCATTTAATATTTTCTATTTCATCAAACCACACAAGTTACAGAAGAAATTGACCACCAAAGCTGCCAACATAACAGTTAAATAAATCCTGTCTGTTTTGCGCGACTTTTCGCCCAAAAAATACATTAAAGCAAAAATTACAAATATTATTCCGCTTATAATACTGGCCATAAGTGCGGCTGTAATTTCCTGCGGTTCGCCTATAAAAATCGGGAAAAAAGTTATATTATTCATACGCTTTTGCCTTAATCTTTATTCTGGATTTCAAAACCAATCGGACTTTCGAGTGCCTGCATGCGCCTTTCTTCGCGGGCAAGCCTTGCTTTTTCGGCAGGGCTCAGTTCGTTTCTGCCGGTATAGCGTGACGGCTGCTGCGGCACGCGCGGCGCATCCGGAACTTTGGCCGCTTCACGCGCTTTCTTTTTGGCTTCTGCCTCTTTTGCGGCTTCTTCAGCTTTTTTCTTCGCTTCTTCTTCCGCTTTGCGCTTTGCTTCTGCATCAGCCTGGGCTTTATAATCTTTAGGTATATTGAGAAGATGGTCCCCTTCTACGGCCTGGCTGTTACGCAGGTCATTTTGCGCAGCCGCTTCCTTTTCAGATTTGCGGCTTTCATCTTCCTGTAAGCCCAACGTGGTGGCAATAAGGGTTATTGCAATAAAAGCTGCGACTCCGTAATAGACATACTTTCTTTTCACACCTTTTATTATCGGTTCTTTAGCCCGCATATGCGTTACGTCATTACGTTCATCATCATCTTCTTGCGGCGGCTCTTTTTGCTGGGGTTCTTCTTTTTTAAATTTCGGTAACATTTCTTTTAAATTTTCAAATCCCATTAGTTGCTCCTTGTAATTTTTACCTTTTTCTTGCCAAGCAGCAATACGGCTTTATCGAAAAGCCTGTCCACAACAATATAGCCTTTAACGTACCTGTAAGAAACGAGAGTCATTTTATTTTCATCATCCAATACGAAAAATGCCGGAAGTTCTGAATTTACAATATCAGGTTTCATCTTTATGTACGTTTTATTATCTGAATTGAACACCATTGCCGGTGCCCATTTATATTTATCATTGCTGATTTCATATTCAAAATTAAGTTTGCCGGCATTTAATGTGCTGTATTCTTTAATTTTTTTTTGCGAAAACGCTTCACTTTCGCTTACAGGATAAAGCCATGACACCATAGGGTTATAATTACTGCCGCTTATAAGTGTCAGCTGGTATACACGGCGGTCGGTATTAATAACTATATTGGTGCTGATACCGCGCTGCACCGGTTTAATAAACACATGGCTTACTTTGTTAAAATTAGAGCCGGTGGTACTGGTATCTATAATCCAGCGTGTGGTATCGCCACCACCAACATATTTTATGGTTTCACCACGTTCCAGACGTATGTCTGTAATATATCCTTCCTGAAGATAAATCTGATAAATGTTATTAGTCTGATATGGAAATACTACTTCCACGCCCTGATTTGCTGCTTCGTAAGCATCCTGCACATAGTTATCAGCTGTAAATTCTTCTCCGGCAATCGGATTGCCGCGTTCTTCTGCGCTTACCGGTAAGGCAAGTGCGGTAAGTAATGCTGCGCAGATTACTGCGCTGTATTTATTAATTATCATTGCTGCACCTTGCTTATATTAAAGTCTTTGATTTTAAGCCCAAGAGGGTTTACATAAATATCTTTTTCGGTCGGTGACAGCTGCTGGACAGTAAGATATGCTTCCAGGCTGTATTCACCGGCTTTAGAACCATCTGCATTATAAGTAACTTCGTTCCAACGGACATTAAAGGTATTATCATTGCCGCTTACGGGTGTTATCTGTTGTAAATTCAACATCGTAGTAATTCCAAGAGCCAATTTACCGCGGTGGTCCTCGCGAATTGCCATATCATTAAATTTCTGGCTGGACGCACTGTCTAAAAAGGTATATACATCATTCCAGTTTGTTTCGTATACAATTACATCTTTAGGCAATGTGCGGGATTTCTTTATAACCTGCCACGAAAAATATTCTATTTCCTTCTGGTTGGCAGTGCTGCGGTCATATACCTTGCTGGAACTTATTACTGCGCCGGTTCTGGCGTCCACTTCAACGATATATGGCACAATTACGCTACGGTTCGCGAAGTAGTATGCTGCACCGTTACTGATAAGGGTTATAAAGCATAAGCAAAATGCAATCAGGCGCCAATTAGCCGCTGCTGCTTTCGCCGTTCCGCTTCGCTTGTCATATTCCTGCTGGGCACGGTTATATGCTGTTTCCGGCGTCATATCATCATTTTTTTGGTTTTGAGCTTTGTGTCCAAACATTTAATTACTCCTTAGAACATTGAAACAATCTGCATAAACCCGATGGCCAAAGCTAAACCAAATACAAGACGCAATGCCAGTCTGCCGGCTGCGCCGCCTTCGCCCATTGCAATCATCATGCCGGATACGCAAACTACGATTGCCGTAATTACCTTTGCTACCGTGCCGGTAATGCTTTCTTCCAATTCTTCGAGCGGGCCTTCCCACGGCAGAGCTGCATACGCTGCATCCGGAGCTATGACTTTGACAATCATCAGCCCAAGAAAGATACCGGTTAAAATTACATTGTCTTTTTTTAATTTGTTCATTTGACGAGCCTCCAAACTAATTTTTTGGGGACTCGCAAGCCCTTGTCACGGTTTAACCGGTAAATATTTAAACAGATTTTCTCTTTTTGAGCGCAAAAAAAGCAGGCTTTTTTCACGCACCTAAAAATGGTATGAGAAAAAAACCTGCCTATTGCAGATGGTTTTCATTTTTTTGTGTTTTCCACAAGCGCATTTGTCTATGTCGAAATGTGCGCCGGGGGGGGGCATAACACTATTGTTTTGTAAACTTTTGCATTTTTCATAGCTTTACACCCCTTAATTTTACATTTTTTCATATTATACCAAACTTTCAAATTTAGTCAAGTTATTAAATTAATAAATTTAAAAAAACAGCGAAAGCATTGCTGCTATCGCTGTTTCTTCATTTTTTAATTTTTTGAAATTTAAACAATCTTTTAATTTTTAAATGTTTAATACGTTCTTTTTAAAGGTTTTCTCTTTCTACTTTTTCCGCTATCGCATCTAATAAAAAGTTTTTTATTTTTGCTCCCTCTTTTCTGTGTGCAAAAACATAATTTTCTATTTTTTCGTAAATGCTAACTGGAATTTTAATATTATAAGCTTTTGTTTCCTCTACAACTTCTTTTTTGTTTTCGGCTGCTTTCTTTGGTACTTCTATTTTATCTTCCACAGGTTCAATACTTTGAATGGGTGCTACGGTCTGGCTGCTACCTTTAATAAAGGCTTCAACTGCTGCCTCATCAATTTGTTTTTTTATGTCGGGTTTAGTAATCATTCTTTAAGCTCCTTTATTCCATACCAAGACGGTTCATAAGTTCATTATATAGTTCCATCATTTGTGCAGCTGCCTTGCCGTTCTTTTCAAATTCAACTACACTTTTGCCTTCCATTGCACTATTTTTGTAGGCTATGTAATTTATTAAATTAGTGCTTAATAATTCGATATGATATGTGCTTGCTAATGCCTGTACTGACTCGTCAACATCTTTAAGTAAATTTATTTTATTATTTGCAAAGACCATATTCATAAAAAGTACTGCATCAATGTCAAGCGTTGTTCTGCAATTTGTAAGCAGGTCAAGCGTATCTGTTGTACCAAAAATATCATAAGGACTCGGCTGGCACGGAATTATCAGCAATCCGTATGTTGCGGCTGCAATAGCAGAACGCACAATATTGCTGTCACCAGCACCTGCGTCAATAATAATTAAATCAAATGACTGCTCATAATTTCTTACCTGTTTAAATATCAAATCTGACGGCAGGCTTTGTGCCGTAAATTCCGCGAGTAAAGGAATCTGGTTCTTTTCATCACGTTCTTTATTTTTTTCAATTATTTTGTTATTTGATTCTTCCCTCAGCTGTCTAAAAGCAAGACTGGATGCTTGCTTTCCATCTGCGTCTATCAGCAGAACTTTTAATCCATTGGAAGCTGCTATTGCAGCTATGTTTGTAGCTACTGTTGTCTTGCCGCTTCCGCCTTTGGTATTTACAACTGAAATTACTTTCATTTCGACCGCCCTTTCTTTGCACTAACATATTTTAACATCTTTGTGTAAAGACATATTGACACTAAAATATTAATATATTTTAACACTTTTACACTGCTATATTTTACTATTTTAGCATTTTAGTGTTTCCACACTTTTGCATTTTTCATTTTTAGTGCTAAAACATTTTAGCACTTTTACATTTCAACATCTTTGCATTATGATGTGTAGACACTTTAACATTTCTACATGTTTATATTTAAGTGTTAAAGTGTCGTAGTGCTATTATATTTTAGTGTTGTTGCACTTTATATTTTAGCATTTTAACATCTTCGTGTAAAGACATATTAACACTAATATATTAATATATTTTAACATTTTTACACCGCTATATTTTACCATTTTAGCATTTTAGTGTTTCCACACTTTTGCATTTTTCATTTTTAGTGCTAAAACATTTTAGCACTTTTACATTTCAACATCTTTGCATTATGATGTGTAGACACTTTAACATTTCTACATGTTTATATTTAAGTGTTAAAGTGTCGTAGTGCTATTATATTTTAGTGTTGTTACACTTTATATTTTAGCATTTTTATATTTTTACACTCTTACATTTTTGGATTATTACATTTTAGCACTTTTACACCTTAGTGTTAGAATGCAAATATGTTTTAACACTTTTGCATAATTTCAAATAAAACCTTTTATAAATTTTCTTTATGACTATTCAAACGAACCTCATCGCACCCAACACAAATTTCCATGCCTAAATTTTATACAAAATTGGGCTCTCGCTAAATTATCAACAAAACACATATCAAAATATCACAGCAAATAAAAAAACGCTCAAAACAAAAATATAGCCATTTTACAGCAGTTAAAATCAGTTATAAGAAAAGCCCAATAAATCTAAAACTATTTTAACACTAAAATGCTAAGATATTTTGACACTAATATATCTTTACATCTTTACACTTCAACCAAACATTAAATTACCAGAAAAGCAAATTTTCATAATAAGCTATAAAACAGTATAATATAAACATGCCCCAAATTTTAGCATATTTGGCGTCACAGCGATTTTTTTGCCATTGGGTATATCTATATATCATTTTTCTTTATTAAAGGCTCAAAAACGATTTTAAGAGAAATTTTGACTGTTGAAAACTTTAATTATCCACAAGTCTGGCAAATATCACCGACAAAAAACTCTTATATTCCGACAAATTTCTCATATTTAGCATTTTTTAAAAAAACATAATCAAAACAGCACCAATTCTAAAGCAATAAACAATTCTGCATCCGACAGTTTTCTCATATTTGACCGACAATTATCTCATATTTCAAACCCCGGAAGCCGCACCAGCTCTGGCTTGAAAGGGTGTCTAAAATATGTTTATAATAAAAATATGTAAAATGTAATATACTTAGTACGTTAGTAATATATACAGGCGAATTATCCACATGTGAATAACTTAAACAGCGAATAGACAGATGTACATTTCATATTTGTTATGAATATTATACTACACTTTTCATTTTTATGATATAATAAAACAAAAAACGGCAACGGAGAAACTATGAAGAACAAAAATACAGAAATAAACAACGAAAACATCCAGCTAGCTTTAGATTTAATAACTCGTGATACACAGGTAAAACCAAAAGCACGAGTAAAAGTCGGAAACGAAATTATAAACGCAAAATATGATTTGAAAAACAAACAGATTAAGCTTTGGTTTGCAATAATATCACAAATCAAAGAAGAAGATGAAAATTTTTGCGTTTACAGATTTAGAGCACGCGATTTAGCAAAAGCTATCGGAATATCTCTTGACAAAGGTTACATAGCAGAACTGAGAACATACCTTAACCAGCTCAGAAAAAAAGACATAACCGTACAAACCAGGTTTGATGAAAACGAAGAAAAAGAAAAATGGATAGACGCCAGTTTTATTTCAAGTGTAGAAGCAACTGGCGACGGATTCATGGAAATTTCAATAGACCGAAAATTACACAAATACTTTTTTGAACTTAAACAGCAATTTACTAAAATTGGCATTCAAGAGATTTTAACATTCCATTCAGCATACACATCAAGAATTTACGGTTTTATAAAACAATACGAAAACACAGGATATAGAAAAATGAAAATCGAAGATATAAAATCAATGCTGATGATTGAAAAAAAATATAAATTATTAGCAGATTTAAAAAGATTTGTTCTTAATCCGGCCGTAAAAGAAATAAACGAAAAAACTAACTTTCATGTTGAATACGAATGCAATGGAGGACGAGGTAAAGGAAAAACTACCGAAATAATTTTTAAATTCACTAAACGAAATACGTTTGCTGAAAAATTACCTGACGAAGAATTAGAACTGTTTAATGAATTATGTAGCATCGGCATCAAAGAAGAAAAACTAATTGAAATTTTTGAAATATACGATTTTGAGAGAATAAAAAATAATTACAAGTATGCACTAAAATGCGACACAAATAAATCTAATTTTTCAGGTTTTGTAATTACTGCAATCGTAAATGATTATATAAATAAAGTGCACGCGAAAAAACAAACGCCAGAAGAAAAATTAAGGGAACGTCAAATAATGGTTTTGAAAAATTTACGCGACCTTGATGAAAAAGAAAAAATAAAAATTTACAACGAAGCACTGGAACATACCAGCATAATTATTATAAAAGAAAAATTAGCACAGCTCGAAAATTTAGATAACGCATTAGAAAATCCACTTATTAGAAGTCATATTATCAATTACATAATAAAAAAATAGATGAACAAAAATAAAGAGCGTAAAAACGCTCTTTATTTTTTTGTTTAATAAAAAAACAAACATGAGAAAATTGTCGGAAGTAATAATAAAAATTAAAATTAAATATGAGAATTTTGTCGGTAATTTTAATTATCATATTTGATGAAAAAGTAAGTCAGATTAAAGCTGTTGAAATTCAATTTTACTGTTGAAGGAATCTAAATGAAAACAAGAAAAAAACAACGCCTTGCAAATTTTTTTATTGTTAGTTATAATAAAAACATCTAATACCTACTATTGTAGGCGTCTCTGAAAAATAACTTTTAATGATTAAAAAAAGTGAGACTATCGTTTAATTAAGGGTTAAGTGTACCCTGATTGCGGTAGTCTCTTTTTTTATGCCAGTCCTCGATGGAATATCGAGGCGCACTTATGGGTTTCTCACTGCGCGCAGAAACCCGTGCTTCACGGCTGCCGCCGTTTTCGCTTTACCTTTTCTGAAAAGGGAAAAGCAAAATCGTCACATACGTTCCTGTCGCGCTGGTAGCGCGAAATTAAAAAACTAAAATCATAAACATAAAACGGAAAGGAGGTTTTGCAGAAATGGCAACTTACCATTGCACAATAAAAAATGGAAAAACCGGCAACGCTAAACGCCATTGCGAATACATTTTGCGCGAAGGCAGTTATGCTAATGGCTCTAAAAAAGAAGAACTTGTATATAAGCAATTCGGCAATTTGCCTGACTGGTCTGCAAAACCAACTGACTTTTTTGCGGCAGCAGATTTATATGAACGTAAAGATGGCAACGCTTACACAGAATTTGAAATTGCATTGCCGTCGGAACTAACACTCGAAGAAAATATAAAATTGGTGCAGCGCTTTGTCGAAGAAAATGTTGGCAATAATAAAGCGTATTGCTTTGCAATCCACGAAAAAAATGCAGCACTTGATAATGATAAAAGACAACCTCATGCGCACATTATGTTCAGTGAACGCATAATTGAAAACAAACAAAACGTAAAACCCGATTACCAGTTTTTTAAAAGGTATAATAAAAAATACCCGGAACGTGGCGGTTATAAAAAAGATGACCGCTTTACTGCAAAGAATGGTGCCGGTCCGCAAAATGTATTAAAAGTACGCAAAAGTTTGGAAAGAATTATTAACGAAGCTTACGAAAAAAATGGAATAGACGCAAGGGTAAGCTGCAAATCTTTACGCGATTTGCGGTCCGAAGCTATGCTCAAAAACGATAAAGAACAATTTGATTTTTATGACCGTCCGGCGCAAAATCATCTGGGACCAAAACTGGCAAACCAAATGAAAAAACAAATGAAGAAACCGGATTTTAAATTTGAACATTTATCAGATAAAGCACGTTTGTATGTACTGTCAAAAGAAATAAAAACTACCTGCGAAGAAATAAAGAAATACCAGAATGTAATTAAAGAACTGCGTGAACTTGAAGCCCATGAAAAATTAAATCTGGTAAATTTGAAAGCAGACCTTTCCGGAAAAACTGTGGAAGAAATTACCCTGGACGGCAAAAAATTTGCAGACCGTCTTTATTCTTCTGCATTTGCAATCGGTAACAAGGTTAAAGAAAACAATCAGAGCATACAGCTTACACAAAAATTGATTTTAACTGATGACCGTATCCATAAAATTGCTTTGTCAGTTTACACTAAAGGGCAGAGCAAACGGTTAGATAAAGAGAAAAGGAAAGTGGCAGAGCTGCGCAATAAATTTGACGCGGCCTTTGATGATTTCGCCCAAAAACCGACGCCGAAATGGCACGAACTTAATTATAAACGTGATTATAATGAAGAAAAAAACAAGCTGCTTAAATGGCAAAATGATGTGCTGGAAAAAGAAAAAAATCTTGCTGAAAAGTTGGAAATTTACGAGCGCGAAATTCAGAAACCGGAACATATTGCCGGCATAAAAGAAATAGAAACTACGCTTAAAAATAAAAACGAAGCGCGCAAAGAATACCTTAAACAGCTTAAAGAGTCTAACCGCAATTTGAAATATCTGGGCAGACAATTCCTTGGTTTAAGTCAAAAAATTATGCCGCAGTTCAGTTATAAGGTAGATAAAGAGGCAGCCGGATTTATTAAAAAATCTAACCTGGCGAACCAGGATAGGCGCGACCCGACCTTACAAGAAAAGCTCGAAAGTAGCTTGAACAAGCTGAAAGCAGCGGTAAATAAAACGCGCGACGAGCGGGTTAAAGGTGGCATGAGAGCCGACTTAAACGTCGATGTAAGGGATAATGGCATGGAAATGTGAGGTATATATTATGAATAGAATTATTTTAACCGGCACTATTTTAGATTACCCGGACAGGAAGGGATTGTGTTTAAAATACAGTTTTAGGCCAGAGGGAATGGAAGAAAGCATAATTTTGGCTATAAAATGCCAAAATGAAGAAGCAAAAGAAAAAGTAATTGATATGCTTGATGCGGATACAAGATTAATTATTACAGGTAGTTTAAAGGCAGAAAATGATAACCCGATTATAGAACTTACCGATTTTTATTTTCTGCAAACATATAAAGAAAAAATATTAAGTATGTTTTTGACGCCGGAGGAGGTACAGCAATTTGTAAATAGCGATATTGATTTAGAAAGTTTATTAGATGATGACGAGGAAGAATAGAAGATACTAATAAAATTAACCCAGCAGCCTGTCAGGCTTGCTGGGTTTATTTGTGTTTTAAAGTGGTAATACCATTGGTTGCCATATGGTTGCCAACAATTATGAACTTAACCAATACGCTCTAAAAACCAGCGCTGCTCGTCACAGAACAGATAATAAACGGTGCTGCCGGTACGGCAGGTATAGCGCATACCCTGCCCGCCTTGTTTTAGTGACGCTGCCGGGCGCATATCAGATACTTTATCTATATTTATCTTCCGGCCGGCCCAAATAAAGGAAATGGGAATTATGCGGCCGGTATTATCAAACTTTGCGGTAACTTCGAGATAATCCATTTATTTGCCCCCTTTAGCGGAAATAAGAATAAGGATGTATAACATGGTCATCTTTTGGATTGATGCGCAACTTATCATCTAATAATGTTGCGGCGCGCAGCACTGCATCATGGCCGAACCTGCGGCGCAGCTGGTCAACTGCTTTGGCCAGTTTATCTTTTTTGTCGGTTTTATCCGGCGCGAACATATCCAGCTGATACCCTTTTTCTGCCGTTACCAGGTTAATGCCGCGCACGCCTATGCTGCGCAGGTGCTTATTTGTATAAAAATCGTAATTTCTATTAAGCAGCTGCATGGCTGCGTTAAGAATATCTTCGTCATAACAAGTGGGGTAGGGGAGCTTCATCTGCCTGGTCACGGTGTAAAGGCTGCTGTCGCGCAGTGTTATTTCAACGCCGGTGCATTTTAAGGCGTTTTCACGCAAGCGAGCTGCCACGGACTCTGCCAGGCAGATATATACAAGTTTTGCTTCATCCGCGCTTGTTATATCGCGTGGAGTGGTGACACCATTGCCAATGCTTTTTATTGCGCTGCGCTCGTCGATTGTACGGACAGGAGCAGTATCCATGCCGCGGGCAAAGTCGGACAAAATCAGTCCCCATTTGCCAAGCGATAATTTTAATAACGCCGGGTCACGCCGGGCAAGGTCGCCTATCGTTAAAATAGCAATGCCTTTTAATTTACGTTCAGTCGCATGGCCAACGTACAGCAAATCCGATACAGGTTTTTTCCAGATTATAACCTGGTAATTTTCCGGCGTGATACAGGTAACTGCATCCGGCTTTTTGTAGTCGCTCCCAAATTTTGCGAAAATTTTATTCCAAGATACACCAATACTTACCGTAAGCCCCAGCTCATTTTTCATGGTTTGTCGGATTTTTTCAGCAATTTCCGGCCCGGTGCCGAAAAGATTTACCGAACCGGAAACATCAAGCCACGCTTCATCAATACCAAAACTTTCAACCTGGTTGGTGAAACGGTAATAAATTTTACGCGCAGCCCGGCTGAACCGCAGGTATTTATCGTATTGAGGCGGCACGCAAATAAGGTCAGGCACTTTTTCTTTGGCCTGCCAGATGGCTTCGCCGGTTTTTACGCCCAACTTTTTCGCCGGCATGTTTTTGGCCAGAATTATGCCGTGCCGGTTGGCCGGGTCGCCTGCGACTGCCACGGGTTTACCGCGCAGCGCCGGATTATATAAACACTCAACAGAAGCGTAAAAATTATTCAAGTCAACGTGTAATATGGTACGCATGGCTGCTTTCCTCACAATATTATAACAAACAGGAGTTTGTTATAAATCATTATAAAACGAACAAAAGGAAAAAGCAAGCATAAAAAAACAAAACCTGCTTTTACAGCCAACAAAAAGCAGGTTTTGTGTATGGGGAATGTGCCAAATTATGAAGAATTTGATGATGTAGGAATAATCTAAAAATGGCACGGAGCATATTTTACAAAATAATACAGGTAATGTCAAGAAAAAATGTAAGCAGTTTGCCTTCGCGGAAAGCAAGGCTTGCCGAACTGCTTTTTTATTCATACGCGGCACAATGCCGGGTGCCGTGTATGATGCTTTGGAGGCCGCCCTGGTTGGTGCGGCTTTTTTATTTTGGCTATGTCACAACAAACAGTTGATAAATAGCCATTTTTATAGGGGAGTATCAG